>Ga0172381_10000133_pt1 | contig 85258 bp, 89 predicted proteins | sample Leawel6488metaG_FD_119754 | JGI IMG/M metagenome (GOLD analysis project Ga0172381, IMG submission 119754) | Leachate microbial communities from a municipal landfill in Southern Ontario, Canada - Leachate well 64-88 metaG | ecosystem: Engineered > Solid waste > Landfill > Unclassified | place...
AGCTTTGATATATTCTTTCCTTCAACACAAATTCTTTGCTAAGAATTTGACTGTTTGCTTCCAGTCGAAGCAAAAGGTGAAGGAAAAAATATATCTAAGCTTTGTATTTAGTAAAATTTTAACGTGCCGAGAGGTGAGGAGAAGGAAAGTGGTAGATTGCTACGCAATCTTTTAAAGGTAATTGGGGAGAAGGATTGTGTAAAATTTAAATAAGTTTGCAATATTTTTAAATGCTTTCCTTTTGCCATACACAAATTTTCTGCTGAAAATTTGCCTTACTTTATTTTCAGTCAAATAAAAGGTGTCAAAAGGAAGCATTTAAAATGTTGCGTTTATGAAATTTTAACGTGCTAAGGAGAGAGAAGAGTGGAATATGGTAGGTTGTTTCACAGTCTTTTAAATGTAATTTTTTTAATTCGTAGCTAAATGTGGTATATTTAAATAGTAATAAGTAAATTAGAAAAATATGAAAAATACTTTACAAAATTTGGCGAAAGCGTTTGTCGGTGAAAGTCAGGCAAGAAATAGATATACTTTTTATGCAAAGATTGCTCGAAATGAAGGATATGAAAAAATAGGGGAAGTTTTTGCTTTAACTGCTGATCAAGAAAAGGCTCATGCACATCAATTAATAAAATTAATTGTTGAGCTTCAGAATCGTTTGGGTGAAAGCGGTCTTTCCTTGAATATAGAGACTGAGGTCCCAACTGTTCATGGAACGACAATTGATAATCTTGAGTCTGCAATTAAAGGTGAGAATTATGAGTATTCTATAATGTATCCTGAATTTGCCGATGTTGCTGAATCTGAAGGATTGACGGAGATAGCCGTTAAGTTAAGGGCTATTGCAAAAGCAGAAACTCATCACGAGGAAAGATATAAAAAAATATTAGTTCAATTAAAAGCTGATACTTTTTTTAAAAAGGAAGAAGAAGTTTATTGGACCTGTAGGGAATGTGGTTATCAGCATTTTGGATATGAGCCGCCAATTAAATGTCCTTCGTGTGATCACGAACGAAGTTTTTATGAAAAAAAGTGTGAAGAATTTTAAAAAAGAAAATGTGAAAATCTCTCTCTTGAGAGGTTTTTATTTTATTTGAGAGGATTATAAAAGTTTGTTATTATTGTATTAATATAAAAATAATTTTATTTCATGTTTTTAAAATTAAGAAAAATAGTGAGATCAATTTTTTTGTCTTTTATCATTGTCTTGATATTACTTGGTGTATTATTTTATTTTTATACAGAAAACTATTATCGCGACAAAGTTTATCCAAATATTTATGTTGGTAGTATTGATGTTGGTGGGAAAACTGCTATTGAGGTAAGTGAAATAATTTCTAATAATATCGCTTTGGTTGAGCAAGATGGCATACGATTTTATTTTGATACTGATAGTACTATTATCTATCCAATTAATTCTTTTTTGGATGGAGAACTAAATGAGGTTTTGATTGATTTTAGGATAGACAAGACTGTTGAAAATGTTTTTTCGGTGGGAAGAAACGACGGTTTTTTAAATAATTTTAAAAAAAGATTGGAATTATTTTTAATTGGAAAACATAGTAATAATTCTTTGGTTTTTAATATTAATGAAAATAAAATTTCTGAAAATTTAAAGAATAAATTTTATATTTATGAGTCTAGTAATGCTTTTTATTTTTTTGACGAGAATAATAATTTATTGATAGAGCCGGAATATTTTGGAAGCCGGATTGATTATGAACAAACAGTTTCTATATTAAAAAATAACTTAAGCCAATTTAATTTTTCAAGCATTCGATTAGTAGCCGCTAAAAGTACTCCTTATATATCAAAGAATGATTGTTTTGAAATGAGGGAGGCGGTCGTTTATGTAGTTAGCTTAGCCCCGATAGTTTTGACTTATCGGGGAGAGGAATGGAGTATAGAAAAGGATAGGTTACTTTCCTGGATTAAGCTCGAAAAAGAGATGGGCGAGAAGGGGAATAAAATTAATTTATATCTAGATAAGGATAAAATTTCTTTATTTTTAAAAGAGGAAATTGCTTCCTTGATTGATATTGAGCCGACAATGCCAAAATTTTCTATTGAAAATGGAAAGGTGAAAAATTTTGAGGCTGGTAGTCATGGAGTCTCTCTCGATATTGATCGGGTTTCTAATTTATTAGCTGGAATTCCTATTAATAATATTAGTAGTTTGGATCTTTTAGTTAAAAAAACATCAGCTCCTTCTGATGTTAGGAATGAAAATGGAGGTATGCTGGGAATAAGAGAAATTATAGGACAGAGTTCATTATCTTTTGCTGGATCAACCGCTAGCCGAATTAAAAATATAACAAATGCTTCAAATGCGATAAATGGCTTATTAATAGCACCAAATGAGGAGTTTTCTACAATAAAAAATCTTTCACCAATTGATGGAACTAATGGATACTCAAAAGAGATAGTAATAAATGGCAAAAATATAGCTCAAGAATATGGTGGTGGTGTATGTCATCTAAGTACTACTTTTTTTAGATCCGTTCTTAATTCTGGGCTTCCGATAACGATGAGGCAAAATCATTCTTATAATATGCCTTATTATTATCCGGCCGGAACAGACGCTTCTGTTTATGATCCTTTTCCTGATTTTAGGTTTGTTAATGATACTGGTAATTATGTTTTGATACAGTCCAAAATTGTCAATTCGTTGTTGACCATTGAATTATGGGGTACGAGTGACGAGAGAGTTATTACAAAAGGAAAGTCTGTTGTTTATAATGTTGTTAATCCTAAACCAGCAAGAATGATAACGACAAAAAGCCTTCCGACCGATGTAGTAAAGTGTACTTATAGTGCTTACTTAGGGGTTGATGCTTACTTTGATTATAAAGTTGAGTATAGAGATGGTTCAGTAAAGAAGAGGCGATTTACTTCTCATTATGTGCCGAGGCAAGGGGTATGTATGATTGGCGAATAATTGGAAGATTTTATTTTGGTATTCTATTATTTTTGAGATGTGTTTTTGTTAGAAAATGACATATCTGATTAGCCTATGGCCAAAATGGTAAGCTTTGATAAGTTAAATTTAGGCTATTTTGTTTTATTATGTATTGCAAAAAATGTAAAAAATGATAGGATGAGCTTTCAGGTATGGAATTTGAATTAATGGCGAACATGACGCCTCAGGGTGATCAGCCTAAGGCCATAAATGATTTGGTGGATGGATGGGAAAAAGGTTTAGATAAGCAGACTTTATTGGGTGTTACTGGTTCAGGAAAAACCTTTACTATCGCCAATGTCATACAACGTATCCAGAAGCCAACTCTGGTGATTTCGCATAATAAAACTTTAGCAGCTCAACTTTGTAACGAATTTAGAGAGTTTTTTCCTAAAAATGCCGTTGAATATTTTGTGAGTTATTATGATTACTATCAGCCGGAAACATACATGGTCAATACTGACACTTATATTGAAAAAGAGGCTCAAATAAACGAAGAAATTGATAGATTGCGGCATGCTTGTACTCAGGCTCTTATGACAAGAAAAGATGTGGTTATTGTCGCATCAGTCTCTTGTATCTATGGACTTGGATCTCCCGAACAGTATAAAAGTATTATTTTGACATTGGAGAAAGGTCAACAGGTGAACAGGCAAGAACTTGCGAGAAAATTAATTGACATGCAGTTTGAGCGAACGAATGCAGATTTGTTATTTGGAACATTTAGATTACATGGTCAGATTCTGGAAATAATGCCTGTTAATCAGAAGGTTATTTATAGGTTTATAATTTCTGATAAGATTGAGATTATTGAAATAGTTGATCCGATAAGAAGGAATGTCCTTGAAGAAATTAGTGACGTAAATCTTTTTCCTGCTAAACACTATGTTATAAATGAGAGCGTTAAAAAGACTGCAATTGAAGATATTAAGCTGGAGCTAAAAGAACAATTAAAATTTTTTGAAAAGGAGGGGAAAATTTTAGAATATGAAAGACTTAAGCGACGCGTGAAGTATGATCTGGAAATGATAGAAAATATGGGGTATTGCCAAGGAATCGAAAATTACTCTAGGCACTTTGATGGACGAAAAATTGGTGAACCTCCGTTTACTTTGATTGACTACTTCAAGGAAGCGGCAAAGGATTTTTTGGTAGTGATTGATGAGTCTCATGCGACATTGCCGCAGATTAGAGCGATGTATAACGGCGACAAGGCTAGGAAAAAGTCTTTAGTTGATTTTGGATTCCGACTTCCAAGTGCTTATGACAATAGACCATTACAGTATAAGGAGTTTCAGGGACTAGCTAATAAAATAATTTATGTATCAGCAACTCCTACCGATTTTGAAATCCAGGATAGTGAAAAAATAGTTGAGCAGATAGTAAGACCGACAGGATTGATTGATCCGGAGGTTATTATAAGACCAGTTGTTTCTTCAAAGAATAATTTGTCACAAATAGACGATCTTATAATTAGAATACAGGATCAAGTTGCGATAGGAGAGAAGACGCTTGTTACAACATTAACAAAAAGAATGGCCGAAGACCTAACTGATCATTTGGAAAAGAAAAAAATAAGAGTAAAGTATCTTCACAGTGATATAAAAACCTTGGAAAGAATTGATATAATCGCTGATCTTCGACGTGGAAAAATTGACGTGATAGTCGGTGTTAATCTGCTTCGTGAAGGATTAGATATTCCTGAAGTTTCTTTTGTGGCAGTACTTGATGCCGATAAGGAAGGATTTTTGAGAAATGAAACTAGTCTAGTTCAGACCATTGGACGTGCTGCTAGGAATGTAAATGGTAGGGTTGTTCTTTATGCGGATCATATTACTGCATCTATTAAAAAAGCGATGAGTGAAACCGATAGAAGAAGATCTATTCAGATAAAGTACAATATAGATAACAATATTACTCCAAAAACTATTGAGAAAAATATTAAAAATATTTTAGAAGAGCTTGGATTAGAAAATAAAAAGGGAAAAAAGCGAAGATTTTCGGAAGAGGTTCTTCGAATGGATATGGTGGGAGACAATAGGCCGCTTAAAGAAATAATAAAAGACAAAAAAGAACAGATGAAAACTGCTGCAGATAATTTAGAGTTTGAACTTGCGGCAATACTTAGAGATGAAATTCATAAATTGGAAAAAGAATTAAGAAAAAAATAATATGCAAGACAAAATTATTATTAAAGGTGCAAAAGAGCACAATTTAAAAAATATTTCTTTGGAGATTCCTCGAGATAAGATGATTGTTTTTACTGGACTTTCTGGCTCAGGAAAATCAAGCTTGGCTTTTGATACAATTTTTGCTGAAGGTCAACGAAGGTATATTGAATCTTTATCTTCTTATGCGAGGCAGTTTCTGGGTGGGATGCAAAAACCTAATGTTGATGAAATTGAGGGATTATCTCCTGCTATTTCTATTAGTCAAAAGGCTCACAATTCTAATCCTCGTTCAACAGTTGCAACAATTACTGAGATTTATGATTATCTTAGGGTTTTATATGCAAGGATTGGTAAGCCGTATTGCCCAAAATGTAAAATTGGAATCGAAAAAATGACGATTGATGAAATAAGGGAAAAGATAACCTTAGCCGTTAAAGAGAAAAATAAAGAGGGCGTAGTTTCTATATTGTCTCCCGTAATTAGGGGCAGAAAAGGGGAATATTTTCAAATGTTGCAGGATATATATGAGGCTGGTTATTTAGAAGTAAGGATTGATGGAAAAATAAAAAGCTTGAGGGAACGAGTTGATTTGGAAAAAACGAAAGTGCATACAATTGAAATCGTTATTGATAAAATATTTTATTCGGAAGTTGACGATGATTTCGAATTTCGCTTGAATGAGGCAATTGAAAATGCGATTGATATGTCAAATAACCTATGTTCGGTTGTTTATTCTGATAACGAAGAACAAATATTTAGTACGGAATTTTCTTGTCCAAAATGCGGTTTTAGTTTTCCCGAAATTGAGCCAAGACTTTTTAGTTTTAATAGTCCATATGGTTTTTGTTCTGAATGTCACGGACTTGGAACCGAGAGTTTATTTAGCTCTAAGCCTTGTCCAGCATGTTTAGGAAAAAGATTAAATAGTAATGCTCTTAGCGTGAAGATAGATAAAAAAAGTATTTATGAGGTTACGGAGATGAGTGTAAGTGATGCAATAATTAATTTTTCCAAATTAAGCGAAAAGCTTGAAAAAAAAGAAAGAGAAATTGCTGAAGTTGTTTTGAATGAAATAAAAAATCGATTAAAATTTATGCATGATGTCGGTTTACATTATATGACTTTGGACAGGATGGCTGGAACTTTGTCTGGAGGAGAATCGCAAAGAATAAGGTTAGCTTCTCAAGTAGGGACAAAATTAGTTGGAGCATTGTATGTTTTGGATGAGCCAACTATCGGACTCCATCAGAGAGACAATGAGATGCTTATAAAAACATTATGTAATTTGAGAGATATTGGAAATACGATAATTGTAGTAGAGCACGACGAAGACACTATTTTGGCTAGTGATTGGTTGGTGGATTTTGGGCCTAAGGCTGGAAAACATGGAGGAGAAGTTACTTATTCTGGAACTTTAGAGAATTTGCTTTCACTAAAAGAGGAGAAAAAAGTATTAAATTGCTTGCAGCTTGGAAGTGCAAAAAAATCTTTAACTGGAAAATATCTCAGGGGGGAAGAAGAGATATCCATTCCTGAAAAGAGAAGGAAAGTTGATAGCGATACATTGAAGTTAAAGATTGTTGGTGCTCATGAGAATAATTTGAAGAATATTAATATTGATATTCCACTTGGGAGATTTGTTTGCTTAACGGGAGTTTCTGGATCAGGAAAATCAACCCTGCTTAATAATATTATTCATCAACACATAACTGGAAAGATTAATCACGTTAAGCGTAATATTAAGGTCAAGGAAGTAAAAAATGTTGAATATTTAGACAAGGTTATTAGGATTGATCAAGCCCCGATTGGTAAAACTCCTCGTTCTAATCCCGCTACTTATACCAAGATTTTTGACGAAGTTAGAGAAATTTTTTCTATGACGCCAGAGTCGAGAATGAGAGGTTATGATATGGGTAGATTTAGTTTTAATAAGCCTGGAGGTAGATGTGAGCATTGTGAAGGGAAGGGAAGTATTGAAATTGAGATGCATTTCTTGCCAAATGTTGAAATTGATTGTGATGTTTGCCATGGAAAAAGATTTAACAAGGAAACACTTGCTATTCACTATAAAGAAAAAGATATTTCAGATGTGCTTAATATGACCATTGAAGATGGAGAAGTTTTCTTTCGAGAAATTCCATTTATTAATGATAAATTAAAAGTATTGAATGAGGTCGGTCTTGGATACTTGACCCTTGGTCAGCCAGCAACTACTTTGTCAGGAGGAGAATCTCAGAGAATAAAGCTGAGTCGTGAGTTATCTAAACATGGAACAACTAGGACTTTGTATTTGCTTGATGAGCCAACAACTGGGTTACACTATGACGATATTAAGAAATTAATAGTTTTACTTCAGCGATTAGTTTCTCAAGGAAATACTGTTTTGGTGATTGAGCATAACTTGGATTTTATAAAGTGTTGTGATTGGATAATCGATCTTGGTCCAGAGGGTGGTGACCTTGGTGGTAAGTTGATTGGAGAAGGAACTCCTGAAGAAATATGCCAAAGGGATACCTGGACTGGTAAGTATTTGCGAAGAGTTATCAAGAAAAAGAAATAGTCAATTATGGAGATTCGGAAAAAAATAAAAAAACTGCCAGATAATTCTGGTATATATCTTTTTTATCATGGGAGGGAGCTTGTTTATGTCGGAAAAGCGACTTCGCTTAAGAAAAGAGTAGCAAGTTATTTTAGTGGAGTAAAGAATTTTAGGCCGATTGAATTTATGATTGACGAAGTCGATAATGTAAAATATGTCGAAACTGATTCGGTACTTGAAGCAATAATACTTGAGGCTAGTTATATAAAAAAATTTCAACCGAAGTATAATGTGAAGGAGAAAGATGATAGGAGTTGGAATTATTTGATTATAACCCGCGATGAATTTCCTCACCTTGAGGTAGTGAGAGGTCATACATTGGAAGAAATGAATGGAAAAACAAAAAGTTATAAATATTTATTTGGCCCATTCCCTTCAATAAAAACTAGTCAGATGCTTAAAATATTACATAGTCTTTTTTTTGTTTCGAGGTGTTCACCTAATCAGAAAAGAGCTTGTTTTGATCATCAGATAGGTCATTGCTTAGGGATTTGTATCGGTGAAATTACTCCTGTCGAGTATAGAGAGAGGGTTGTTCGTCCTTTGGTTTATTTTCTCTCTGGAAAAAAGAAAACAGTATTATTGTCGCTTGAGAGGCAAATGAAGAAATTTAGCAAAGACCATAAATTTGAAGATGCGAAGCGTGTGAGAGATCAAATTGGTGCACTTAAAAGAATAAGAGATGTTGCACTACTTGATAAAAGTTTTTTAAGCGATTCTTTTGAAGAAGAGGTGGATGTGAAAAAATTTGAAGTTAGACGTATTGAGGGGTATGATATATCTAATCTTGGAATTGATGCGAAGGTGGGGAGTATGGTAGTGTTTAATGACAAGCAGGCAATCAAAAATGAGTATAAGAAATTTAAAATTAAGACAGTCGTAGGACAGAGTGATGTTGATTGCTTAAAAGAAATTGTGGAAAGAAGGTTGATGCATAAAGAGTGGATATTGCCGGAAATTTTTTTAGTTGATGGAGGAAAACCTCAAGTAAATACGGTTAAAAAAGTATTATCTTTATTTGAAATATCGATTCCAATTGTAGGAATTGCTAAAGGGCCAGAAAGGAATAAAAATGAGTTTATTTATAGTTGCAATAATAAAGATTTTTTAGATTGGGCAGGTAAAAATAATGATTTATTGATTAAAGTGAGAGACGAAGCTCATCGATTTGCCATTACTTACCAAAGACAAGTCTTAAGAAAGGATAAGATTAAATAAAATGGAAAAAATAAAAAAAATTGAATTACTGTCCCCAGCAAAAGATTATGCTTGTGGAGTTGCTGCTATAAATGCTGGAGCAGATGCGATATATATAGGAGGACCAAAATTTGGAGCAAGAACTGCTGCCAATAATTCGGTTAGGGATATTGGAAATTTGATTGAATATGCTCATCAATTTAGAGTTAAGGTTTACGTTGCTATAAATACGATTCTTTTTGATAACGAACTTCATGAGGCACAAAAAATAATAGAAAATGTTTATAAACTAGGAGCTGATGCAATAATTGTGCAGGATATGGGAATATTGGAAATGAAATTACCGCCGATAAAAATAATAGCAAGTACTCAATGTAATAATTATGATATTGAAAAAATAAAATTTTTAGAAAAAGTAGGAATCAAGCGAGTAATACTTGCTCGAGAACTTTCGCTTGAGCAAATAAAAGAAATAAGAAAAAATACTAATTTAGAGTTAGAAGGATTTGTTCATGGTGCCTTGTGTGTTAGTATGAGTGGACAATGCTATTTTAGTGAGGCAACTGCAAAAAGAAGTGCTAATAGGGGGCATTGTTCTCAGCCTTGTCGTCTTCCATATTCTTTGGTTGATAGTGAGGGGAAAGTTCTTGCGAGTAATAAATTCTTATTATCTTTAAAAGACCTTAATCTTTCTCAAGATTTAGGAGACTTAATTGATGCTGGACTTGAGTCTTTTAAAATAGAAGGAAGATTAAAAGATGAATATTATGTTTCAAATACGACCTACTATTATAGAAGAAAGCTTGATAGAATTTTGAAAAGAAAAGAAGGTTTTAAAAAAAGTTCTATCGGTGAGATAGTTTCTAATTGGGAACCTGATATTGAAAAAACGTTTAATAGAGGATTTACGGATTATTTCTTAAAGGATAATAATTTTGATTTGAATTCTATTTCTCCTAAATCAAAAGGAAAATTAATTGGTCGAGTAAAAGTGGTTTCGGAGAATTATTTTATTTTGGAAAAAGGTGTCGAATTATCTAATGGGGATGGTTTATGTTTTTTTGATAGGAAGCATAGATTGGAAGGAAGTAATGTGGTGAAGGTTTTTGGACCTAAAGTATATCTTAATGATATGACTGGAGTTGAGGAGGGGATGGAAATTTATAGAAATCTTGATATTGGCTTTGAAAAACAAATTAAGAATAATCCAATAAAAAGGTTTGTTCCAATTGATATTGAAATTAAAGAAATTGATGGTGGTATAGTAATCAAGGTTTGCGATGAAGAGGGAAATGAGGTTGTTTTAAATAAGGAAATTGAAAAAACTATTGCTGACAATAAGGATGCTGCTTTAGAAAATATAAAATTACAATTCTCAAAATTGGGTGATACTATTTATGTAGCTAGGGATGTAAAGATTATTTTAAACCAACCTTTGTTTTTTAAAATTTCTATTTTAAATGCACTTCGAAGAGAAGTTATTGAAATGTTTGATAAAAAAAGAAAATTATCTTATAGGCGGGAAGAATTTGGCATTATTCCGACAAAGCATTCTTTTCCTATAAAGAATCTTACTTATGAGGCTAATGTTTCAAATAGTCTAGCTGAAGATTTTTATAACCGTCATGGAGCTGCTTCCATTGAGCCCGCTTTTGAAATATTAGAGGACAAAAAAGGTAAAAAAATTATGACAACTAAGTATTGTCTTCGCAAGCTAATTGGAAAATGTTCAAAATTAAAAGGGGGTAGCATTAAAGAACCTCTTTATTTAGTAAATGAAAAGGGTTACAAATTTTTATTAAAGTTTGATTGTAATAAATGTCAAATGGAAATTTATTATAGGGCTTAAGAATTAAAATATGAAGTCATTAATTATTTATAGGTCGGTACATAAAGGAAATACTGAAAAAATTGCAAAGGTTATTGCAGAGGAACTCATTAGTGATATTGTTTCTGTTTCAGAGCTTAATAATTTTGATGTTTCTTCATATGATTTAATAGGTTTTGGATCTGGCATTTATATGGCTAATTTTAATGGGTTTGTCATATCTGTAATTGATAAATTGCAAGGTTTTAATGGTAAGAAAGTTTTTATATTTTCCACTAGTGGCTCTCCAAAGAGTTTTTTTAATAGTTTTGATAAACGAATTAAGAAAAAAATTAAAGAAAATAATGGAATATTGGTTGGTGAATTTAATTGTCAGGGTTTTGATGCTTTTGGACCATTTAAGCTAGTTGGAGGAATAAATAAGGGTAGACCCAATGATTTAGACATAGAAAATACACGAAAATTCGCAAGAAAATTGAAAGAAGCCAACTAGCTTCTTTTTAAATTGACATAATGTTAAGCAGGACTTAAAATTAATATATGAGAAAAGTTTTTACTTTATGTTTTATTAAAAAGAATAACAAAATTCTTCTAGGGATGAAAAAAAGAGGTTTTGGAGAGGGGAAGTGGAATGGATTTGGGGGAAAGGTTGAAGATGGCGAGTCGATTGAGGATGGAGCAAAGCGTGAATTCGAAGAGGAATGTGGATTACGGGTCTCTCAATTAAAAGAGGTTGGAATCATTAATTTTAATTTTTTAGATAGTGGGCAAGAACTGGAGGTTCATATTTTTGTTGTTGAAAATTATAGCGGTAAGGTAATCGAAACTGAAGAGATGTTTCCGAAATGGTTTGATTTTAATGATATTCCTTTTGATAATATGTGGCTGGATGATCCTTTTTGGTTACCAATGTTTTTAGATGATAAGCATTTTAAGGGAGTGTTTGTTTTTAAAAATCAGGACAAGATAGATAATTATGAGTTAAGTGTAATTGAAGAAAAATGATAGAAATATTTTTTAAAGATATCAAAAAGGAAAAGCTAGAAAAAATCAATACTTTGAGAGATGGTTGTTGGATAAATATAGAAAAGGTCTCTCATGATGATTTAGAGTATATTGCTAAAATAACGGGTCTTCAAATTTCTGATTTGGAGGATGTTTTAGATCCGTACGAGCTTCCTCGTATTGAAAGAGAGGGAGAGAATATAATTCTTTTTGTGAGGGATATTGTCAATAACCAAGGGGATGAATATACTAGTCCTCTTGCAATAATAATTACTAATCGTTATTTTATTACCGCATCAGTATCAAAAAGTAGAACTATTGGGCTGATGTCCAATAGTACGGTGTCTTATTCGACCACCCAAAGAACTAAACTTCTAATTAATATCCTATTAAATATATCTAAGAATTACATGAAGGAAATCAAGGCTGTCAAAACCGACTTGTCTATGAAGAAAAAAAGTTTGGAAAGGGTAGAAGATATGGATGTCGCAAAGCTTATTGAAAAAGAAGATATTTTAGACCAATACATATCTGCATTAACTCCAATGAAAAATACAATAGAGTCTATTTTTCAAGGAGGATATATTCAACTTTATAGTTACGATAATGATTTAGTTGAAGATCTTTTGATTGCTGTGCGACAGTTACTTGATAATTGTTCTACTACGGTTAAAAATATAAGAGCACTTAGAGATGCTTATCAGATTATTGTTACAAATAGATTAAATAATACAATAAGGGTGTTGACTTCATTGACAGTAATATTGACTATTCCAACAATAATTGGAAGTTTATATGGGATGAATGTTAATATTCCTGGAGAGGATGATAAATTTGTTTTTTATTATATTGTAATTTTCATTTTAATAGTAATATCAATTTTATATGTATTGTTTAAGAGAAGAAGATGGTTTTAAGAATAGTTTTTAGTAAATTTTTACAAAAAATATAAATAGTAATAAAAGGAAAATGAATAGAGAGCTGCTAAAATTTTTTACAGGATTTTTTTTCGCTAGCATACTTTTGCATATTGTGATTATTTCATTGGGATTATTACCTTTTACTATAAAAGGTATGGTTTTTGATTATTCTTTTTGGACAATAACATTGATTGGATCTTTTGTTTTTGCTATTTTTTGTTCTTATCTTGGGTGGGATAGGAAATTTGCTAATAAAATTTCTGTTTCAGTTTTATTTTTTGCATTATTTATAGTCCTTATGTGTGGGTCATATTTTTTGAATGTAGAAAATTTTTTCTTTACATCTAATAAATTATTTTTGGCAAGTATTAATGATATCAGTAGGCAAAATAAAAATGAAATTAAACGAATAAAAAATATTAATTTTGAAGATCTTACCTACGTTTTTTCTTTAGGGGATAAAAATAATGATTTTGGAAAAACTATTGCTTCGGATAAAAATAACAATATTTATACTGCGGGAGCTTTTCATGGCACTATTAACTTGGATCCAAGGGGAAAAGTTGAAAAAACTTCTTTGGGTGGAATAGGTAATGACACAGATATTTATATCGCAAAACATAATCAGTATGGTGAATTTGTCTGGGGATTTTCGATTGGTTCTATTGGCTATGATTCTCCAAGTGAAATAAGATTGGACAGAGATGGATTTGTTTATCTAGTTGGTTATTTTGGTGGAAAAGCTGATTTTGATCCATCAGAGAAAGAGTTTATTCTTGATGCTGGAATTGGGCGTGATGGCTTTATAGTTAAGTATGATAGTGATGGAAGATTTTTGTGGGCACAAAAAGTAGGTAATGAGGAAAGTATTCCTTTTGAGGATAGTGATATTAGATTTGAGCAAATTTCTTCAATTGGATTTGATTCTAATAATAATGTTTACATTGGCGGTTATTTTAATGGAGAAATTGAATTTAAGGATATAAAAGAAAATATGAATACTTTAATAGCGTCAAAGTATTCTAAAAATATTTTTTTAGCAAAGTATGATAAAAATGGTAATAATTTGAAAAGCTTAGCTTTGTCTGGGGGAATAATTGGTGAGACTAAGGAAATATTAGTGAATTTAGATGGTGATGTTTATTTGGCAGGCATATTTAATTCTAAGATAATTTTTAATCCAGACGAACCTAAAAAAATTAATTACGTTATTGGAGGGCAGGATATTTTTTTATCGAAATATGATAATGAATTTAATTATTTATGGTCAAAAAAATGGGGAAGCTTGGGAAATGATGATTTGACTTCAATGTCTTTTTCTCAAGATGGAAATATTATACTGGTTGGAAATTTTAGTAATTTAATAAATTTTCAAGGAACTAAATTGCAGAGTTTTGGTGATAAGGATATTTTTCTCTCAAAGATTTCTCCTGATGGTGATATTATTTTTGCAAAAAGAGTAGGAGGGGCTGGGCGTGATGGTGGGCTCTCAGTGGCTGTTGATAGTTTGGATGATATATATATTACTGGTTATTTTAGTGGAGTCGTGGATTTCAATTTGAATAAAGGAGGAGAAAAAAGTATTTTGTACTCATTTAGTAGTGGAGATGCTACCGATGCCTTTATTTCAAAGTATGATTCAAAGGGTATCTTTTTGTGGGCTAAGTCTCTCGGGGGAGAAGTTTCAATTGAGGAAGAATCTCAAAGTTTTTCAGGGGTAGTCGTTGATGGTTTTGATTATCCAATAGTAATAGGAAGCTTTGCAGGGGATTTTAATTTTACTGATAGTTTAAGATTATCTTCGGTGGGGGGAGTTGATTCTGTGACAGTAAAATATGACCCTGAAGGAAGTATAGGTAAGTAAAAATAATTTAAAATTTATGAAAAGAAAAAATGAAGGAAACAAAGGATTATTCTTTATTTTATTTATTCTATTTATAGTTGTTATTTTTTGTTTTTATAATCAGGGTTGGTTTGATTTTGGAGGTAGTAAAAAAGAGGCTATTGTTTTAGAGAAAAAAGTTGAATCGCCGATTTTAAAGGAATACAAAATAGAGGTGGGTAAAATAAACGAGAAAGTAAATGGTGCAAGTATTGATGCGGAGTACCCAATTTTTAATAATGAATCCGTTGATAAGGAGGTGAAATTATTTATTGATGGAAAAATTAAGGATTTTAAGGATTCTTTTTCGGCTGGTTTAGATATTGATAGTACTGATCAGTTTTTGAACATTTCTTATGAAAGTAATAAGTATACTAGAAATATATTTAGTATTAAATTTAGTATTATTTATGGTGGAGGAATTCATCCTATTGAGGATGTTGATTGTAGGACTTATAATCTTGATACTTCAAGGGAAATAAAATTAAAGGATGTTTTTAAAGAAAATTCTGGTTATTTAAATAAAATATCGGGATTAGTATATAGTGAATTGATGAAAAATGATGGTGCTGATAGTGCTTGGGTTTCTGATGGCGTGACTCCAAAAGAAGAAAATTTTTCGAAATTTGTCTTGAAAGATGACAGTATCTTTTTTTATTTTTCTCCTGGAGTAGTGGCATCTAATATTGCTGGCGTAAAAGAAGTTAGATTATCTTTAATAACTGTGAAATTATTTTTAAGTAATCTACTTGATCAATAGTCATTTAAATTTATATTATGAAAATTTTTTTTTGCGGAGCTTGCCGGGAAGTTACAGGTTCTTGCATATTAGTTGAAACTGAAAAGATAAAATTTATCGTTGATTGTGGTCTTTTTCAGGACGATAAGTCAAAAATGAAAAACTCTTATTCGTTTGGATTTGATCCTTCGGAAATTGACTTTGTATTGCTAACACACGCACATACTGATCACTGCGGAAGACTTCCAAAGCTTTATAAAGAGGGGTTTCGAGGAAATATTTACTGCACTCCCGTAACTATTGATCTCTCAGAGCAAATGATGATTGATTCGGCTAAAGTCTTTCTCTCCGATGACAATATTAATCCAATATATTTTCCATTGGATGTTGAAAAAACAATGACTTGTTTTTCCCCTGTTCCTTATGGACAGGATTATTCTATTAATAAGGAAGTAAGAATCAAGCTTAGCGATGCTGGACATATTCTTGGTTCAGCTATTTTTGAAGTTTGGATAAAAGATGGTAAAAATGAAAAAAAATTGGTTTTTTCTGGGGACTTGGGTAATTCTCCTGCACCAATCGTAAAAGATACAGAATTTGTTAATGGAGCTGATGTAGTTTTCATTGAATCTACGTATGGGACAAAAACTCATATGTCTAGGGAGCTTGGAAGAAGCAAATTAAAAGAAAGTATAGTTGAAGTAATAAAAGATAAGGGGACTTTAGTAATCCCGGTTTTTGCGTTAGAGAGAACACAAGAGATAATATTTGAATTAAAGAATATTTTTAAAAATGAGAATGTTAAAGAGATTCCAGTTTTTTTGGATAGTCCGCTTGCAGTTAGAGTTACTGATATTTATCGAAGATATAGCAATTATTTCGATGAAGAGGTTAAAAAACTTGTTGGCAAAAAAGATGATTTATTTTATTTTGATGGATTCAAAATGACAAGAAAGAAGGGTGACTCTTTGGGGTTTTCACGATTATCTAATCCTAAGATTGTGTTGGCTGGTAGTGGTATGTGTAACGGAGGAAGAGTTCTTGATCATTTAAAAAAAAATTTACCAATTGCCAATAATAGGGTTTTGATAATATCTTTTCAGGTTGAAGGTTCTCTTGGAAGGAAACTTGCCGAGGGAGCGAAAGAAGTAATAATTGGTGAAAAAAAAGTTAAAGTTAGGGCTAATGTTTCTAAAATAGAGGCTTTTTCTTCGCATGCAGATTTTCCAAGATTGTTAGCTTGGATTCGGAAAATAAAAAACCCTAGTCCGAAGAATGTTTTTGTGATTCATGGTGAAGAAGATTTGTCTGTTGATGTTGCAAAAGTGCTTAAAAGCGACTTAGGTCTTAATGCTATCGTTCCAGAATATGGAAAAGTTTATGAAGTGTAGTTATTTTTTCTTTTTTAAATCTTCACTTAGAGAGTATATTGCTTTTGAAGAAATATTTGCCATTTCTCTTATATTTTCTGTAAGTGAATTTTTTTTAAGCTCTTGCAGGATTGCTTTTAAAATTTGCTTGTTTTTTGTTGGCGGTAGAAGTTCCATAAAGCCTTTTCCAGAAATAGGCTTATTTTTAATTGTCCCCTTGATATTAATTCCACCTTCCCAGTAATTTATAGCTCCAAAAATCATTTCTTGATTTATTTTGATTGGTGATGTTTCGAGCGATATTTTGTATTCTGGTATTTCGATTGAATAATGCAGTTGATATGTTTGTTTGGTTAGCTTACTAGTATATTTAGTGTCGATTGATTTAATCGAAACGTTATTAGTTGATGTTATTAATCCTTTTTCATCAATAATGCTTGCGTGGCAAGTTTTAATTCTATTTCCATAAACAAAACAAAGAATATCGGTATTGTTGTCTAGTTGTAGAGAGAGCCATGTCCATTCATCATCGCTTGTTAAGGGGGTTTGAGCCCATTGATGATCCATCCAAGAAAGACCTTTAACTTCTGTCCATCCAGATTTTGTTTTTACTAGACCCGTAGTTTTCAGTCTTGTTAATGAATAATAATATGTTGTTTTCATTTCTAAATCGATAAATCCATTTTTATTTAGGAGAAGGGGATTCTTTGTCGATTCTAATTTTAGGTCAATGAAATCATTGACGATGTGGTATGAAAAAGGTGCTGTTTCTTCAATAAGACATCCGTTATCATAATTTATCCAGAGGAGGGGTTTTTGAAAATTGTTTTTATCAACTAAACATAAGGGGTTTATTTTTTGTTTAGATTCCTCTTTATTGGCTAAAAGATAATGAGAAAAGAAAATATTTTTTAAAGGTAGATTTTTGATGAATGGAATATTTACTTTTTTTGTTTTTGCAGAAAATAAACAATCCATAAAAAAGAATTCTTCACCATTTATTGCTTTTAGATTTCCATTAAAGTACCACCATTCTATTATGTGGTCGTGTTTTTGTTCATCTTGTGGAAATTTAATAGATGTAAATGTTTCTTTATAGGTTTTCATAATTTTTTTCTTTTTCCCAAATTAAAATAAATGAAAGAAATTTTTTTGCAATTAATAAAGAAGCTTCTTCAGCATTTATTTTTTTTGAGTAATATTTTTTGATTGGATCCATGAAAATTGTTCTACCGATCGCAAACCCAATTATTTGTTCAAATTTTGCTGCATCCCGAAGCCATTGTTTGACTTTTTTATCATCTTCGCCTCTGCCGAGAATTATAATATTTGCTTTCTTTGTTTCATTTATTACTATTTCCCATTGCTTTCCATCGAGTCCTTCAAGTTTCCATATAGTTGGGCTTATGGCAGCTTTTATTTCTTTGATTGATTCAGCAGTTTTTTGTGCCCTCAATTTTTTATCATAGGTAGCTTTGTCTTGGCAGATTTTGAGGTCATGTTTGGTTGGTGGAACCAGTAATTCAAGAATTGTCTTAAAATTGTTTTCTTTGCAAAAGGAAGATAATTCGGCGAGGGTTTCTAATTGTTTTTTATTGATGTCTGTATTTTCTTTGTTGTATCTAACTAACACTTTTACAAAATCAGGATTAATTTTAAGAATATGGTCTTTGAAATTTCTTCCATAATTAAATTTTAATTGATTTCCTCCGCTTTTTTCGACAGGCAAGCAAATTTTAATCTTATTTTTTTTTGCGTCTTTAATTATTTTTTCCCCATATTCTTCATCGACGAGAATAGAAAAATCCTTTTTGTCCTTTCTATTTTCAATGACATCTATTAATCCCTTGAAAATTATCATTTTAAGTTGCTTAATTTCTTTTTTTTGATCATTGCTTGGATTTTCTGTGCTTAAAATGTCTTTTGAAAATGATGATCTATGATCAAAGGGGAGTATGTATAGCTTTTTCATATTTTTTATTTAATTATACTATAACTAAATATGCCTTGGCAATTTAATTGACATCATTATTTCATTGAGTTATTATTTTCTTGTTCCTCTACCGGATAGAAGTTAGATAATTATTCAAATTTATGAAAAAAAATAAGGAAATTCAAAACATAACAAAAGATAAGATATTGGAAGTATCTGGCATGTTTTTTGCACGCCATGGGTATAAAGGAGTTTCTTTAAGTATGATAGCCGAAAAGGTTGGAATTAGAAAAGCTTCTTTGTACTACTATTTTAAAAATAAAGAGGATTTATATTTTGCTTCGGTTGAGAAAATGTATGACGAGCTTGATTCTGAGATTAGTAAATTAGTGATTAGAGATATTGATGCAGATAAAAAAATGAAAGGAGTTATATCTACCTATATTGATTTTTCTATTAAAAAGGAAAAATTTATAAGAGCCGTAATTCAGAATTTTCCTTCGAAGAAAAAACAGAAGAAAAAATTTGATAATTTAGTCAAGAAAAGAGAAGTAATCATTGAAAAAATAAAACCTGTAATAAGGGATTGTTTAAAGAAAAAAGCTAACGGAATCGACTTGGGAATGATGGCGTATGTTATTATGGGAGGTATTAATATAATAATGGAGGATATTATTTATAGTGGAGATAAAGATATTGTTAATTCTCGAGATATTGCGAATAAGATTTTTGCGATAATAGTAAAAAAGTAGTTTCGTCGATATCTATACAAAATATATAATAAAATGATATAATTAGTGCATGAAAATACAAAAATATATAAAACCCTTACTGTTTGCTATTATTTGTCTTACTGTTGGATTTTTATCTTCTTGGTTTACTGGCGAAGGTGTCGCGGCGACATATCTGAGCCTAACCAGGCCTATTTTTGCTCCTCCTGGTTGGTTATTTGGGCCCGTATGGGCTATTCTCTATGCCATGATGGGTGTTTCTTTTTATCTTATTTGGGAAAAGAGAAACGAATTTAAAATAAATACTGCTTCAACTTTATTTTTTGTTCAACTTTTTTTGAATTTTTTTTGGTCAATCATATTTTTTCGTTGGCATAATCTTTCTTTAGCTTTTTACGAGATATTAATACTACTCATTATTCTTTTCTTTAATTTTTATTATTTTAAAAAAATATCTAAAACAGCTGCATATCTTCTGATTCCTTATATTCTGTGGGTTTTCTTCGCTACTATTTTAACTTTCTCAATTTTGAATTTAAATTAAAAGAAAAATAATGTCAGAAATAATATCAAAACTTAAAGAAGCTAATCTTTTGGGACGAGGTGGGGCAAATTTTCCTGTTTGGCAAAAATGGGAAGCGGTTGTAAAAAATAGCGATCCTGAAAAATATATAGTCTGTAATGGGGCGGAAGGAGAGCCTGATGTCCATAAGGATGAGTATATTATTAGGAATTATCCTAACGATCTTGTTGATGGGATTAAGATAGCGATAAACGAAATTTCTGCCAAAAAAGCTTATTTATATCTTAACCATAATTACTATAACGACTATAAGGATATTCTACTTGCTAGTATTGGCAATGCTCCCATAGAAATAATAGAAAAGGGTAGGGGCTATATTGCTGGTGAGGAAACGGCTATTTGTACGTTTATAGAACATGGATACGTTAGCCCAAGACAAAAGCCGCCATTTATTTCTGACGCAGGCTTGTGGGGAAAGCCAACCTTATTGAATAACGTAGAGACTTTTTATTATGTTTCAAAAGTAGATAAAGGGGAATACAACGGCAAGAGATTTGTTTCTATTGAAGGCGATGTTGATAACTCTGGCACTTTTGAAAAAAGTATTGATTTAACTATTACCGAAATCTTAAAGGATACCAATAATTATCCTGATTTTGATTTTTTTGTTCAGGTTGGAGGTGGTGCTGAGGGGTTAATTATGTTGGCTTCTGAATTAGACGTTCCTTTATCTGGATGTGGGGCATTAAAAATTTTTAACACAAAAGCAACAGATATTTTTGCCTTAATGGAATATTGGGCTGATTTCTTGAATTGTGGCAATTGTGATAAATGTGTTCCTTGTCGTGAAGGGTTATATAGAATTTTTGAGATGATAAAATCCAGAAATATTGATAAAGAAAAATTATTTGATTTGTTTGATGTCTTGGAAAAGACTAGCTTCTGTGCTCTTGGAAGAGGGGCTAGTGGACCATTTAAGAGCTTGATTTTAAAACTTAATTTTGAAAAATATGGAAAAGAAAAGCATTAAAATAGTAATAGATGGAAAAGAAGTTGTCGGATTTGACGGACAAACAATACTTGAAATTGCGATTGATAATAATATAATGATTCCAAATTTATGTTATCATTCGGATCTTAAGCCAAAAGCAAGTTGTCGTTTATGTATCGTAGAAATAGTTGGCAAAAGGGGGTATCAGACTGCCTGCTCAACTAAGGCTGAGGATGGGATGATAATAACTTCCGAAAATGAAGAGATTTTAAAATTGCGAAAGACAAACTTAGAATTACTTTTTTCTCAGCATGACGAGAAATGTAGCGATTGTATTAAAAGTGATAGTTGTAGGCTACTTGAACTTGCGAATAAGTACAATGTTGATATTTCAAGATTTTCTGATCGAAAATGTAATTTTCCAGAAATAGATTTTGGACCTTCAATTCATTTCGATTCTTCAAAATGTATTGACTGTAAGAATTGCGTAGAGGTGTGTTCCAAGCAAAATGTTAACTTTTTAGAGGTTCGGGAGGAGGGTTCTTTTTTTCAAATTTGTCCTTCTCGAAATAAAGAACGAGATTGTGTGTATTGTGGTCAGTGCGTTGTCCATTGTCCGACTGGAGCTTTTCAGGAGGTTGATGCTATTAAGCTTGTTGAGGATGCAATAAAAGACGTAACAAAAATAGTTGTTTTTCAAATTGCCCCTGCTGTTAGGACTAGTATTGGTGAAGAATTTGGGATGGGTTATGGTGTAATCGCGACTGAGAAAATAGTTGCGGGAATTAGAAAACTTGGGATTAATAATGTTTTTGATGTTTCGGCAGCGGCAGATATCGTTACTATGGAGGAGGCTGAGGAGCTTATTTGGAGAATTTCGAATGGAGGCGTTTTGCCGATGTTTACTTCCTGTTGTCCAGCTTGGGTAAAATACTTGGAGTTTTATCATCCTGAATTGATTCCTAATTTAACTAGTGTTAGAAGTCCTCAGGTTTTGTTTGGTGGATTAACGAAAACTTTTTGGGCTAGTAAGCAAGAAATAGATCCTAAAAATATTTTCGTTGTTTCTATAATGCCTTGCACGGCAAAAAAATATGAAATAAGAAGAGAAGAGAATCTTGTTGATGGTATGAATCCTGTTGATGCTGTTCTGACAACGTATGAATTAGCCTGTATGTTTAAAAAGAATAATATTGATTTAAAGAATATTGAACCAGAAAATATGACTCCATTATGGGGAGATGCAACTGGTGCGGGAGTCATTTATGGAACTAGTGGAGGAGTAACTGAATCGGCATTGAGGACGGCTGTATTTAAGTTAACTGGTAAAAATCCTGAGACAATCGAGTTTACTTCATTGCGAGGGCTTGATGAATCAAAAGAGGCGAGTGTAAAAATCGGTGATTTGACTTTAAAGGTTGCGGTCGTTAATGGATTGTCTAATGCCGAAAAACTAATTGAGAAGATAAGAGACAATCCTGATTTATATCATTATATTGAAGTTATGGCTTGTCCTGGAGGATGTATTGGCGGAGGTGGGCAGCCGCTACCTACAGATAGTAAAATTAGAAAGCTGAGATCAGAGGGATTGTATAAAATAGATCAAGGTAAGCAAAAAAGATTGGCACATGAAAGTGTTTTGGTAGATGGTATTTATAAAGAATATTTAGATAACGAGGAAAATATTCATAAAGTATGTCATACTAGATATGGAAAAAAAGAGAAAGAAAATAATTTTTAAATAAGTAAAATTATGAATCAATCAAAAGTAGTTGCTATTTCAAGGGATTATTCGATGTTGATTAATTTTGCGGTAATCTTATCTTTAATCGTTTTAGCTCCATTGCTTTCAAATCAAATATTGACCGGAACTTTAGTAAATTCTTTGTTAGTTGTATCGGTTTTTTTATTTGGTTTTAGTGGGGCATTTTTATTAGTATTTATACCGAGTATTATTTCTTGGTTTTTAGGATTATTACCCCTTGCAATGGGTCCAATGATTCCTTTTATATTTGTAGGAAATTTAATTTTTATCGGTGTTATTGGTATAATAAAAGATAAAAATTATTGGTTGGGATTTGTTGCGGCTAGTGCAAAGGCTGTTTTTCTTTTTGTATCTAGTTATGTTTTGTTTAATTTTTTTGTCGGAGGAAATAATGCAAAAATAGTAGCTTCGATGATGGGATATGTACAAGTATTAACTGCTAGCTTGGGAGTGGTATTGGCATATGGAGTTTTAAAAATATTAAAAAGGATTTAATAATAATAAATAAAAAAAGAATAAAAAAATGACATTTCAAGAATATCAAGATGAGGCAAGAAAAACTGCAATTTATCCCAATATAGATAGTAATTTTATTTATCCTACACTTGGATTAGTCGGTGAAGCAGGAGAGGTTGCCGAAAAGATAAAAAAAGTAATTCGTGATGATAACTATCAAATCAGTGATGAGAAGAGAATTGAGCTTGGAAAAGAACTTGGAGATGTTCTTTGGTATATTGCTAATCTTTCAAAAGAGTTAGGACTTTCTCTTGAGGATGTTGCTGGTAGAAATTTGGAAAAATTAAAATCTCGTCAGCAAAGGAATGAGCTGGGTGGAAGTGGAGATAATAGATAGGGAGAAGGATTGTGTAAAATTTAGAATGGAGTCGTAATTCTTCTTAATATATTCTTTTTCTTCGACATAAATTCTTTGCTAAGAATTTAACTGCTTGCTTTCAGTCAAAGCAAGAGGCGAAGAAAAAGAAATATTAAGACGAGTTACTTAGTAGAAAATTTGAACGTGCCAAGGGGTGAAGGGGTGGAATATGGTAGATTGTTTCACAATCTTTTAGTGGAGGTGTTTTTAAAGGTAAATTATAAAAATAATATATAAAATATGGAAAGTAAAAATTTTGCTATGTCTATTTTAGATAACTATGTTAAAAAAATTAGCTCAAGCTGGTGGGATATTTTTATTACTGGGTTATTGTTTTTTATTTTTGGATTAATTTTTATTATTTGGCCAGAAGAAGCCGTAATGTTTATTGCTTATATTGTTGGCATTGTGGCGATACTTGTTGGAGTATCAATTATGTATAACTCTTTTAAAGTAAAAAATATTGAGAAGAATTATAAAAAAATGAAAGAAGACTTATTGGGTAAATTTTTTGATTAATTTTATGCAAGAGAAGAGTTATGTTATAAATGCGTCAGGCGAAAAGGAGCTTTTTTCTGAAAAGAAATTTTCTAGTTCTATTAAGCGTGCTGGTGCTTCGGGAGTTGTTGTGTCTAAAGTATTAAGTGATGTTAAAAAAAATATTTTTCCTGATATAAAGACTTCTGAAATTTTTAAATTAGCTAAATCTTCTCTTGAGAAAGAACAACTAAAATTTGCTTTAAGGTTTAGTCTTAAAGAATCAATAAAAAGCTTGGGGCCAGCTGGATTCTTTTTTGAAAAGTATATAGCTGAGGTATTTAAACAATACGGGTACGAAATAAAAGTTGATCAAACGATTTCTGGTAAGTGTATTAATTACGAGATGGATATTATCGCTAAAAAGGATAAAGTAATTTATTTAGGTGAATGCAAGTATCGGAATCGGGCTGGGGAAAAAATAGATGTAAATGTCTGCTTAAAGGAGTTTGCTTTACTTTATGATGTGCGTAGTGGTAATTATTTTTCTGGTAGTCCGGACTGTTCTATCCAGAGCTTGATTGTCACAAATACCAAATTTACCGAACAGGCTATTAAATATGCTGAATGTAAAAGAATTTATTTGCTTGGCTGGCGATATCCAAAAGAGGGGGGACTAGAAAAGTTAATAGAAGATAAAAAGCTATATCCAATTACTATTCTTCCTTCTTTCAAAAAATATTTGATGGATTTTTTTGTTAGTAAAAACATGATGTTGGCGAAAGATGTTTTGGAAATAAAAGATATTGTAAAATTTGCAGAAACAGCTAAGATATCTAAAAAAAGCATAAACGATTTATATCGTGACGCTAGAGCATTGTTAGAAGATTAAGATTTTAAAATTATGTCACTTCATATAGGTATTGTTGGGCTTCCTAACGTGGGGAAGTCCACTTTGTTTCAATCGATTACGAAAAAGCAAGTTGATCGTAGTAATTATCCTTTTTGTACAATAGACCCAAACGTGGGTGTCGTTGCTGTTCCTGATGATAGAGTAGATAAATTAGCTAGTTTAACGAATTCAGCAAAAAAAATATATACAACTATTGAGTTTGTTGATATTGCTGGATTGGTAGAGGGGGCAAGTCAGGGGGAGGGATTAGGAAATAAGTTTTTGGCAAACATAAGAGAAGTTGATGCCATTGTTTATGTACTTAGGGCATTTAAGAATGAGAACGTGGTTAATGTAAGATCGGAAATAAATGTCCTGAAGGATAAGGATATTTTGGATACCGAAATGATTTTGAAAGACATGGAAACTGTCGAAAAAAGATTAGATTCTTTGGGAAGAGATGCTAAGTCGGGAGATAAAAAGACATTGAAGGAGTTTGAGGCGTTGAAAAAAGTATATGAATTACTTAAAGATGGAAAAATAATTTCAGAATATGCCTGGGACGATGAAGAAGAAAAAATAATTAAAAGTTATCAGTTATTATCCTCAAAGCCACGTATATATTTATTGAATGGCAATAATGAGGATATTTCTAACGAAGTGCGAGATGTTTTTAAGAAAAATAATTGGAATTTTTTAATAATCAATATTCTAGATCAGTCTGAGGCTTCTGAACTTTCTCCTGAAGAAAGAGAAGAGTTTGGATTACCGAAGGAATTAAGTCTTGATGGCTTGATTAAAGAATGTTACAAGCTCTTGAATCTTATAACATTTTTTACTACTGGAGCTGATGAGACTAGAGCTTGGACGCTTTATAATGGAGATAAAGCTCCAAAGGCAGGAGGTGCTATTCATAGTGATTTCGAAGAATTTTTTATAAGAGCTGAAGTCGTTAGTTTTGAAAAATTGATTGAACAAAATGGTTTTGCTGGTGCAAGAGAAAAAGGCTTGATTAGGACCGAGGGAAAGGAATATGTTGTGAGAGATGGAGATGTTATTGAAATAAAAAGTGGAAAATAAGAGAGGAGAAGGATTGCGTAAAATTTAAATAAGTTCGTAATCTTTTTAAATGCTTTCCTTTTGCCATACACAAATTTTCTGCTGAAAATTTGCCTTACTTTATTTTCAGTCAAAATAAAAGGTGTCAAAAGGAAACATTTAAAATGTTGCGTTTATGAAATTTTAACGTGCCAAAGGGAGAAGAGTGGAATACGGTAGATTGTTTCACGATTTTTTAAATGTAATTTTTGAAGAGCAAGAATGAACAATAATAAAAATTAAGGGTAAATATGTTTAGTGAAAATGAAAAATATGATTGTATGGTGATTGGAGGGGGGCCAGCAGGGATGATGGCGGCTATTCGTGTTGGGGAACTTCAGGGAAAAGTATTGCTTTTGGAGAAAAATAAAGCACTTGGGGAAAAATTGCTTTTAACGGGAGACTCAAGATGCAATATTAGTCATCTGGAAAAGAGTAATAAAGATTTTTCTTTGAAGTATGGAAAGCAAGGAGATTTTTTGTTGTCTTCTTTTTCTGTTTTTGGGCCTAAAAAGACTTTTGAGTTTTTTGAAAAAAACGGATTGCCTTTGAATACAGAAAATGATGGTAGAATTTTTCCAAAGAGCAATAAAGCAATGGACGTTTTGAGTAAGCTAACAGAGCTTTTGGGTAAAAACAAAGTAGATATTTTATTGGATTCGGAGGTAAAAGACTTCGTTGTTAAAAATAATAGAATTGAAAAAATTATTTTGAATAATGGAATAGAACTCGTTGCCAAAAATTATATTTTAACTACTGGAGGCAAGTCCTATTCTTTTACTGGATCTGATGGGTCTGGTTTTGTTTTTGCAAAAAAAATTGGACATAGTATTATGCCTGTTTGCCCTGCCTTGTCGCCGATCAAATTAAAGGAAGCTTGGGTTAGGGACTTGGCTGGGATTTCATTACAAGGAGTGGCTATTTCATTTTTTCAGAATGGCAAGAGAATTTTGAAGGGAAATGGTAGTATTCTTTTTACTCATTTCGGAATAACAGGTCCAGTAATTTTGAATATCAGTAATGCGGTTAGCGATTATACCCAAAAGGGTGAGATAATGATATTTTTGGATTTATTTCCGAATAAAAGCATGGATGTTTTAAAAAATGAATTAATAGGCATAATTGAATATAATGGAAATAGGTCAATAAAGAATATCTTAAATTATTTATTGCCAGAAAAAATATGCTTAGTGGTTTTGAGTTTATGTAACATTGATACTGGTAAAAAAGGAATAAGAATTAGTAAGTCCGAAATTTTAAAGATTGTTAAGTCTATCAAAAATATTGAATTAAATTTTGATGGGTTGATGGGATTTGATGTGGCAATGGTTACAAAGGGAGGAGTTTCTTTATCTGAGATAGATTCTAAAACTATGAAGTCAAAATTAATTAAAAATTTATATTTTGCGGGTGAGTTAATTGACTTGGTGGGCATATCTGGAGGTTATAATCTTCAGTTGTGTTGGACTACTGGATATGTGGCTGGTTCTTCAGCTATTAATGATTAGTGTTTTTTATTTGAAATTTTGTTGACTTTGTTGTCGTTTTATAGTATTATTATTGCAATATAATAAATAACTTATAGGAATTTACTTTCTGCTAGAGGCAGATTTTTTAATTGTATGGAGATAAGAAATATCGCTATTATTGCACACGTAGATCATGGCAAGACGACGTTAACTGATGCTTTAATGAAGCAGACAGGTATGGTTGAAGACGGGTTTAGCATGGATACAAATGATTTGGAAAAAGAGAGAGGTATTACTATTTATTCAAAAAATGGATCTTTGTTTTACAAAGATACAAAAATAAATATTGTTGATACTCCTGGGCATGCTGATTTCGGTTCTGAGGTTGAGCGTGTCCTGCGTTCTATTGATTCTGTTTTATTGGTTGTTGATGCTCAGGAAGGCCCCATGCCTCAAACAAAATTTGTTTTAAAAAAATCACTTGAATTAGGACTAAAGCCAATAGTTATTATCAATAAAATTGATAAGCCCGCTGCTGATCCTGAAGCTGCAAGAGAGATGGTTTATGAGTTATTTTTGGATTTAGGTGCGAATGATGAACAGTTAGATTTTCCTGTAATCTATGCAATTGGACGAGAAGGTATTGCTAAGAAAAACCCAGCAGATGAGTCTAATGACTTAACTCCACTCTTGGACTTGATTTTGGAAAAAGTAAAACTAGCATCTTCAGATGAATTATCTAAAAAGAAGTTGCGAGCACAACCATTTAATTTAGCTTATGATAATTTTTTGGGCAGAATGGCTATTACTAGAATATATGAAGGTAAATTAAAAAAAGGGGATGAAGTCTTTGTAAAAGGAATTTTGCCAGAAGCTAGAAAAGGAAAGATTGTAAAGATGTTTACTTTTAGAGGAATGGAGAGGGTTGAAACAGATGAGGTTGAAGCTGGAGATGTTCTAATGTTTGCTGGAATTTCTGATATTAATATTGGAGAAACTATTTGTAGTGATCCAGAGCAAGAGGCTTTGCCAGTAATTACTATTGATGAGCCAACAATTTCCTTGAACTTTTTAGTTAATAATTCTCCATTTGCAGGGCGTGAAGGAAAATTCGTTACAAATAGACAAGTGAAAGAAAGGTTAGAAAAAGAACTTGAAGTAAACGTTGGATTAAAAGTTGATTTATCTGGCACTGATTTCTATAAGGTTTTTGGTAGAGGTGAATTACATATCGCAATTTTATTAGAGCAGATGAGAAGAGAGGGGTATGAGTTGCAGGTTTCACAACCTCAGGTAATTATTAAAGAAGAAGCTGGAAAGAGATTTGAACCTTTTGAAGAGGTTACTATTGATGCTCCTGAAGATTGCTCGGGAATTGTTATTGAAAAATTGTCTAAGAGAAAAGGAATAATGAAGGAAATGAAACCTGAGTCTGGACACGTAAGATTAGTTTTTGAAATGCCAACTAGAGGATTATTAGGATATAAGCCGGACTTTGTGATTGATACAAAAGGTGAGGGAATTATTTCTAGTCGTGTAGTCGGATTTAGGCCATACGTTGGAGAAATTGAAAAAACTTCTGTTGGTTCTATGGTTTCTATGATGGCCGGAAAATCTTCTGGATTTTCATTATTCAATCTTCAAGAGAGGGGCGAATTGTATATTGGACATGGAGTTGAACTTTACGAGGGAATGGTTATCGGGACTGTATCAAAAGGTAATGATATGGCTGTAAACCCAACCAAAGGAAAGGAACTTACTAATATGCGTGCGTCTGGATCTGATGAAGCGATAAGATTAATTCCACCAAAAGACCTGACTCTTGAACGAGGAATGAGTGTTATGAAGGGAGACGAATATCTTGAAATAACTCCTATGAATATCAGGCTTAGAAAACAGTATTTAACTGAAAACGATAGAATAAAAGCAAAAAGATCTAAATAGATAATTCGGAAATAAAAAAACAGGACGAGAGTCCTGTTTTTTTATTACTAAACTTTTTGAAATTCAATATCGTTGCCATCACTATCATTCATTTGTGCCCAGACTTTAGTAACTATTACGTCAGGAAATCGTTCTTTGATAATAGCTTCTTCTTTCTCCATATCTTCTATTTGCTTGGTTTTTTCCTCTTCTGTATTTGCAAAATTGTATGAACTGTATGCACCGCAATCGCTATGATGTACGATAATGAAGTTTCTGGCTCCATGTTTTTCGTAAGATATTCCGATTTCATTTAAAATGAACTCTCTTACTTCTGGAGTTCCGTCGACAAGAGCTTTTCCTGAACCAGCATTTGAAATAACGTCGCAATCTCCAAAATAACAATTCTCTTTTATCCAATTTAAAGTTTTATTTTGTAGGCGGAAGTCCATACATTTTAACATCAGGTTGTTGCATTTATGAGACATAAGTATATTGAAAAAGTAATTATGTGATATTTATATCAATTATAATTTAAGTTGTAAACACGATTAATTTACATTGTAAGCCTTTTTAAGTTTTTGAATTCGAGCATAGGATTCGTAAATTCTTTTTTCATCAATTTCTCCATTTACTACGGCTTGATAAATTGCTTCAATTGTTTTTGATGGAGCTTCTTCGTCGTATATTTTAATATTATTTGAAATAATTAACATATCACAGCCGGCATTAATAGCCCGTATGGCTGCTTTTTCTTGGCCGTAATGTTCTGTTATCGCACCCATTTGCATATCGTCGGAAATAATTACGCCTTTGAATTTAAGCGTGTTTCGGAGTAATCCCTGAAGAAATGTTTTTGATAATGTAGCTGGATATTCCTTATCAATATTTTGATTGACTATATGGGCAGTCATAATAATGTCGCTGTATCCGTTTTGAATTAAATAAGCGTAGGGAATTAATTCTTTGGCACTGTAAGTATTTGTAACGTCAACCATTCCAAGATGGCTGTCTGAGGTTGAGCTTCCGTGTCCTGGGAAATGCTTAATTGCAGAGATTATTTTTTCCTGGTGTAGTCCTTCAATAAATTTATTTGCATAAATAAATACTTTTGCAGGATCTTCAGAAAAAGATCTTTCAAGGTATCCGATTACGGGATTGGCTGGATTAACATTTACATCAACTACTGGAGCAAAATCGAGATTGAAGCCCAAGTCTTTTAATTCTGAACCAATTTTTTTTCCTTCGATTTTAGCAGTGTCGGCATTATTCGAGAGACCAATTTTTTCTGCACTTAGAATATTTGTGAAGCCATATTTTTCTTTAAGGCGATTCACGTATCCACCTTCAGAATCAACCGCAACAAAAATTGATGAATTAGAATTTTTTTTGATATCTTCAATTAATTTTTTTGTTTGTGACGGGCTTTCGATATTTCTTTTTATTGTTCCAGTGGATGGGTTGTCTTTATCAAAAAGGATTATTCCTCCAATGTTGTTATTTTTAATTTCTTTTACGATATAAGAATCTTGATTTGCTTCAAGTCCACGAAAGCCTATGACCATCATTTGCCCAATCATATTTCTCAGCTCTTTTTCTTTATTGGACTTGGTTGTCGTGGCGGCAAGTGATATTGAGAACACCGATAATATTATTATAATAATGGGGAATATTATTTTTTTGTGATTGTATTTCATCTTTTCTTGTATTATAATTAATTTATAATTGTTTATACAATAAATTATGAATCAAATAAAACAGATATGCAAATGTAATATTTGCGGTAATGTCGTCGAAGTTTTGCATATTGGTACTGGAGAGCTCATTTGTTGTGGTCAGCCAATGGAAAAAATGGTTGAGAAAATCCAGGAAGAAGGATTTGAGAAACATCTACCTATTATCGAAAAAAGAGGGAATGTTGTGAAGATAAAAGTTGGTGAAGTGTTGCACCCAATGGAAGATGCCCATTTTATTGAGTGGATAGAAGTAATAGTCGATGGTGTTTCTTATAGAAAAATGCTAAAATCTGGTCAATCTCCAGAAATGCAAATTGAGATTGGAGAAGGAGATATTTCCGTTAGATCTTTTTGTAACGTGCATGGATTGTGGAAGAGTGCTAAGGTGTCTGAGGTAGAAGATAAAAAAATAAATTTTGCTCAGTTTGAAAAAATCGATTTAAGAATTGCAAAAATTATTGATGCTGTGGCCTTGGATGGTTCTGATAAGCTTTTAAAATTAAATGTTGAGGTTGGAGATGAAACAAGGCAAATACTTGCTGGTATCGGAAAGTTTTACAAACCGGAAGAGTTGATTGGTAAGAGCATAGTCATAGTTGCTAATTTGGAGCCAAGAATGCTCCTTGGACAAGAGAGTCAGGGAATGGTTTTAGCTGCTCGCGATGAGCAAAATCTTTCTGTATTAGTTGTAGATAAAAGTATTACTTCTGGAATAAAAATAAGTTAAAAAAATATGAATAAAAAAAAGGATATCGTTTTAAATAAAAATGAAGATTGTTGTGATTGTGACAGTAATGGAATGATTGAGAAGAAAATTTTTAAATTTTTAATTTTAATTTTTATTTTATTTTTAATATTTTTTGTCTATGCGTCAACTCAAAAAGTAATACGAGAAAATAATTCTGCTTTTGTTTCTAAAGAAGATGCTAGTTTTATTAATATTAACAAAACAGGAACAGTATATGTTGTTCCAAACGTTGGCTTAATTAGTTTAAATTCAACAGTTAGTGCAAAGACTATTGCTGATGCCTTAAAACAGAATAATGAAAAAATTTCTCAAGTTATTGTTTTTTTAAAGTCCCAAGGAGTGTCCAGTGAGGATATTAAGACTTCTGATTTTAATGTATCTCCGAATTATGAGCGAGTAGTGACCGAGGATTTATTTTCTAATGTGATAACCGAGGGTCAAAAAAAAGTTGTTAGTTACGAAGTGTCTCAGACGATGGAAGTTAAGATAAGGGATCTTAATAAGGTAGGATTAGTAATTGATGGAGCAACTGAAGCTGGCGTTAATAATGTTGGCAATCTGAATTTTGTAATTGAGGATGAAGATAGTGCAAAAGCTCAAGCTAGAGAGAAAGCAATAAAAGATGCAAAAATTGAGGCTCAAGGTATTGCTGATAAACTTGGGGTAAAACTTGGAGGTGTGAGTAGCTATAGCGAATCATTTTCGATTCCTGTTTATCGTAATGATGTAAGTTACGAAAAAGCGGTTGGTAGTAGTTCTTTATCAAATATTGAAATAGGAAAAAATAAAATAGAAGTAACAGTTAATCTTTCATTTAAAGTTAATTAAAAAATAATAAGATGGAAAACGAAGCAAAAAAAAATAAAGTAATAATCAAAAATATTATCTGGGTGCTTATTGCTGTTTTTGTAATAGCATGTAGTTATTATGTGGTTGTTTTAATGGGTAAAAATAATAAAGTTAATGAAGAAAAAGAAATGGATCAGCCTAATGTAACTCAAGTTAAAATTGACCAAGTTAAGATAGACGTGTTAAAAGAAGGATCTGGTGCTGTTATTACGAAGATAGGAGATGTTATAAGCGTTCATTATACTGGAACTCTAGTTGATGGAACTAAATTTGATTCCAGTGTAGATCGAAAGGTTCCTTTTGAATTTACGATTGGCGTTGGACAAGTTATAAAAGGTTGGGATCAAGGTTTACTTGGAATGAAGATCGGAGAAAAAAGAAAATTAACCATACCTTCTAGTTTGGCTTATGGGGAAGCTGGGGCTGGTGGTGGACTTATTCCTGCAAACGCAACTCTTATTTTTGATGTTGAGTTACTAGGAATAAAATAGTAAAAATCGGAAAATATTATTTTAAAAATAAATTAAAAAGCAGATTACCATATCTGCTTTTTGTTTATAATTGATTTTAAGATTCTTGTTTTTTATGATATATTTGTCTATATTATGCTTATTAAAGTAAAAGTATTTCCTTCTTCAAAGGTGGAATCAATTGTCAAAAAGAAAGAAGATTCTTTTGAAGTTTGCGTCAGAGAGCTTCCGATTGAGGGAATGGCAAGCCAAAGAGTTATCCAAGTTTTAGTTGATTATTTTCGAATAGAAAGAAGTAAAATACGGTTGATTAAAGGGGCCAAAAAAAGAAATAAAATTTTTGAAATATTAAATTAAAATGGAAAAAATAATTCCTATTTATAAGCCAGTTGGTTTTTCAAGTTTTGATATTGTAAAAAAGTTTAAAAAAGAAACTGGCATTATTCAAAAGGTTGGCCATGGAGGATCTCTTGATCCATTTGCTTGTGGAGTTTTGCTTTTATTATTAGGAGATGCAACAAAGAAGTTTGAAGAAATAAGAAAATGGAAAAAAACTTATTTGGCGGGAATAAGACTTGGGGCGTTTTCTTCAACTCAGGATGTTTCGGGAAGTATCGAAATGTTTAGTTGCGAGAGAGTTTCTTTGGTGCAAATAAGAGATATTTTAAGTAATATGTCTAATAAAGACACAATGCAAAAAGTTTCACCATTTTCTGCCGCAAAGCATAATGGTCAACCACTTTATAAGTTTGCAAACAAAGGTATAATAATTGAGAAAACAAAGAAGATTTTTTTAGGGAATATTGAAATTATTTCTTATAAATGGCCGTTATTGACAATTAGAGTTGAGACTTCGGGTGGGGCATACATAAGACAGTTGGCGGAGGATTTTGGACTTGAGGCTGGATGTAAAAGTTTTGTTTATTTCCTTGAAAGAGAGAGGGTTGGTGAGTATAACATTTCTAATTGTTACAAGATTGATAAACTTAATAATATTTTAAATTAATATGGAGGAATTTAATCAATTTTTAATGAATAAGGCATTATTATCTAGTGTTTTGGCTTGGTTTATGGCACAAACAACAAAAGCTATTTTTTTAACTATTAAAAATAGGAAATTTAAATTTAATTTATATTCTTTGCCAGGAGGTTTCCCGTCGTCTCACAGTGCTACTTGTGTTGCCTTGGTGGCTGCAATAGGCCTAATTGACGGATTAAATACTCCTGTTTTTGCAGTTTCGGTAATTTTAGCTGTATTTATTATATATGACGCAAAGGTGATACGAGTCGCTGCCGGCAAGCAGGCACAGTCATTAAATAAGGTTTTGGATATGATAGAAGAAGACACGGGAGAGAGGATGGAAAAGTTAAAGGAAATATTAGGACATAGCTTACTCGAAATATTGTGCGGTGGGCTTGTTGGTGTTTTGGCAGCTTTAATAATTTGTCTATGGTAGAAATTCCGGATGAATATAAAAAAGGGTATAAATTTTTTTTAGGTCAAAAGATTGATTTATCTAAACATCCACTAATACCGAGAGTAGAAACAGAGTATTGGGTTTCTGAAGCTATAAAACAAATTAAAAGCGAAGAGAAAGTTTCTTGTTTAGACTTATTCTCTGGTTCTGGATGTATTGGTATCGCTATTTTGAAAAACACTGAGGCTTTTTGTGATTTTGGAGAAATAGATGACGAGTTTTTGGAGCAAATAAAGATTAATGCTACCTTGGGAAAGATTGAGAACCATAGATATTCTGTTTTAAAAACAGACATTTTTTCTGGAATTAAAAAAAAATATGATTACATTTTGGCCAATCCTCCTTATGTTGCGGAAAAAAGAATAAATGATGTGGGGAAAGATGTTCTTGCTTTTGAACCCAAAAAAGCTTTGTTTTCTGGATCAGATGGAATGGAAATAATAGAAAAATTTTTGAATAATGCAAAGAATTATCTTAACGAAAAAGGAATTATTTTTTTGGAATTTGATTCTGAGCAAGAAAAACAGATAGATTATATTTTAAAAAAAAATAATTATTCTAGTTGGAAATTTTTTTGTGATCAGTTTGAATTAATTAGGTTTGTGCGAATAGTTTTATAATAAATTTTAAATTTTAAAAATGGATTATTTAGTTTATATTTTTTTAGGTTTTTTACAAGGTATTTTTGAGTGGTTGCCGATTTCTAGTAAGGGAATAGTTTCTTTATTTGTGAGTTATTTTAATATCCAAAATGTTAATCCTTTGGATTTGGCATTGTTTTTGCATATAGGGACATTAATAGCTACTTTTATTTATTTTTGGAAGGATATTAGAGATTTAATATTATTTAAGGATAAAAAATTTGTAAAATTTTTTATCATAGTTTCATTTATCTCTGGAACATTAGGGTTTCTAATTTATAAATTAACCAAAAACTTTGCAGCTGGTTCTAGCTTGCTTCTTGTTGTTGGTTTGGGGTTGTTATTAACTTCATTTTTTCAAAGTAGAAAGATTAAGATTCGTATGAGTAATACGATGTCAGCGATTACTGTAGGGTTATTGCAGTCACTCTCCGCAATTCCTGGGGTATCTAGATCTGGCTCAACAATTTTTGGATTATCTTTGAGTGAGGATGATCCCGAAAAGATATTGAGATATTCTTATCTTGTGTCTATTCCAGTTGTTCTTGGTGCTGATGTTTATCTTCAGCGAGAGAATTTAGTCCAATTAACTCCCGAGGTTTTAATTGCAATTATCTCGAGTTTTGTGTTTGGTATATTGTCGCTAAAAATACTTTTAGCTTTTTCTAAAAAAATAAATTTTTCATTATTTACATTATTTTTTGGTTTTCTTTGCATAATAGGTGCATTAATTGGGTTTTTTGTTTAATAGCTATGGTAAAAGGTCTTATTTTAGAATTAAAAAAGGAAGCAAATAAAAACCAAGCTAAAATTTTGTCTGGTTTTTTTAAAACTGGAAAGGGGCAATATGGAGAAGGTGACGTTTTTTGGGGGATAAAAGTTCCTACAATAAGAGCGATTGCGAGAAAATTTATTGAAATGTCTATTAAGGAAGTTCAGCTATTACTTGATTGTGATATTCATGAGGTTAGATTTGCCGGACTCACTATTTTGATTAGAAAATATGAAAAGGGGGATGAAAAAGAAAAGAAGAAAATCTTTAATTTGTATTTAAAAAATATCAAGAAAAATATAAATAATTGGGATTTAGTTGATCTTTCTTGTCCACAAATTATTGGAAGTTTTTTATTCAATCAAGATAGGGATATTTTATATAAACTAGCTAGGTCTAATAACTTATGGGAAAAGCGAGTTGCAATGATTTCGACTTTCTACTTTATAAAGCGGAATGACTTCAAAGACTCATTGTCTTTGGCAAAAATACTGTTGAATGATAAACATGATTTGATAAATAAAGCTGTCGGATGGATGCTTCGTGAGATTGGTAAGCGTAATATAGATATAGAAAAGGATTTTTTGTTCTTATATTACAATACTATGCCAAGGACGACACTTCGTTATGCAATCGAAAAGATGAATGAAGAAGAAAGAAAGTTTTTTTTGTCAAAATAATTTAATAAAAGAAAAATAAAAACTCGCTTGTGAGTTTTTTGTTTTTTATGGTATTATAAAAGAAAAATTATTTTATTATGGACATTACTTACATTTTTTTTGCAGTTACTATAATTTCTGTTTTTGCTTTATTTTTTGTTAATTATATACTTGGAAAGATTGCTAAAAAGAATGCCCTTAAGGCGTCGCTTTCTTTTACTTTATTTTTAATAAAGATGCCCATAAAAAGCGAAAATGAGATGAAATCTTCGAATGAAAAAGATGAGATAAAAATGATGGAAGATTTTTATGAGTGCTTGATATCTCTTAAGTCCGAAAAAATATTTGGATCTCCTTCATGGATTGCACTTGAAATTTCAAAGGTAGGCGATGAAATAGGTTTTTACATTGCTATTCCGAAGGATTTTGAAGATTTTGTAGAAAAAAAAATATATAGTCTTTATCCTGATTGTCAACTGGAGCGAGTGAAGGATTATAATATATTTTCATTGCGTGAGCAGATATGTTGTGGCTATTTGAAGACTTTAAAACCGGTATTTTTACCAGTAAAGACCTATAATCAGATGGAATCTGATCCTTTATCTAGTATGGCTAATGTGCTGACAAAATTAAAACAGGGAGAGGAAGTTTCTATTCAGGTCGTAATTCGTGGAAGCAATAATAAGTGGCAGAATAGAGCTAGGGAGGTAATTGAAAAAATTGCATCGGAGAACAAGAATTTCAATCAGGCTGTAGCCGAGACGGGAATTTTCAAAATATTTTTTAGTAATAAAAAAATTGATACAACGATAGTAAAAAGGGTTGATGATGAGCTTGTTAAAAGTTTGGAATCAAAACTTGCGAAGAATAATTTTGAAACTAATATTCGTATTATTGTTTCTGCTTCAAGTCGTGATAGGGCTGAGAATGTTTTTACTCAAATATCTAATACTTTTGATCAGTACACAGGATCAAAACTTAATAACTTTAAGGTTTTTAAAGTATTAAGCGGCGAAGGATTGAGGGACATAGTTTATAAATATAGTTTTAGACTTTTTGATTCTGATAAATCTTTTGTTTTGAATAGTGAAGAATTAACTAGTGTTTTTCATTTTCCTTCTAACTTAACAAAGATTCCTAATCTTATAATGCTTAAGGCACGAAATGCTCCCGCTCCAGCGAATCTTTCTTCTGATGGAATAATTCTAGGTTTTAATAAGTATAGGGAAGAGAAAAAGGAGATTAGAATTAAAAAAAATGATAGGGAAAGGCATTTATATATAATTGGACAAACTGGAACTGGAAAATCTGTTTTTCAAGCTAATTTAATTGAGCAAGACATTCTTTCTGGTAATGGAATTGGAGTAATTGATCCTCATGGGGATTTGATTGAAAAAATATTGGGAATGATACCTAATAATCGAGTTGAGGATGTTGTACTTTTTGATCCTTCTAATTTGGAAAGAGTTGTTGGTTTGAATATGCTTGAATATGATCCGAAATTTCCAGAGCAAAAAACTTTCATTGTTAATGAATTAATTAATATTTTTGATAAGCTTTATGATTTGAAGCAGACTGGTGGGCCACTTTTTGAACAATATACAAGAAATGCATTAATGCTATTGATGGACGATCCGAGTGAGACTTATACTTTAATGGAAGTACCAAAGGTTTTAGCTGATGAAAATTTTAGACATAAGTTACTTGCAAAATGTAAAAATATTTTAGTAAAAGAATTTTGGGAGAAGCAAGCTGAAAAAGCTGGAGGAGAAGGTGCTCTTAAAAATATGGTTCCTTATATTACTTCAAAATTTGATACTTTTATTTCTAATGATTACGTAAGGCCAATTATAGGGCAAGCAAAAAGTACTTTTAATTTTCGTGAAATAATAGATAATAAGAAAATATTTTTAGTTAACTTGAGCAAAGGGAGGTTAGGAGAAATGAATAGTTCTTTAATTGGATTAATCGTAACGGGAAAATTGACCATAGCAGCTTTTTCGCGTGTCGATACCCCAGAAGAAAAAAGGAATAATTTTTATCTTTATATTGATGAGTTTCAGAATTTTGCTACTAATAGTATTTCTACTATTCTTTCGGAGGCAAGAAAGTATAAGCTATGCTTGACTATTGCACATCAATTTATAGGGCAGTTACCACAATTAATTAGAGATAGTGTATTTGGAAATGTGGGTACGGTAGTTGCTTTTAGGATTGGAGCTGACGATGCGGAGTTTTTAGAGAAACAATTTCAGCCAACTTTTTCGGCTCATGATTTGATAAATATTGGTAATTTTAATTTTTATACAAAATTAATGATTGACGGAGAAGTTTCTAAGCCATTCAATGTTATTGCTAATCCTCCATCATTTTCTGACGTAAATAGGGCGGCTGACATTAAACAGTATTATTTTTTAGTTTATGGTCGTGATAGGTTTTTTGCAGAAAAAGACATCAAGGAAAGGCGAATGTTTATTGACTTAATGTAATATTTATTTTATAGTAATATATATGGAAGAAGGTTTTTTAAAAGGTATTAAAAAGAAGGGGGGGAACGATATTCCTCCTGATTTTGATCTTGTAAAAGCTAAAAGAGAGTTAGCATTAGCTTATCATCCAGACATTGGTGGAGATGGGGAAAAGATGCAGAAAGTTAATAATGCGTTTGATAACGGAGATATTGAATTTTTGTATGAGGAAGTGAAGAATTTGAGAATTTCTAAGGCAATAACCGAAGATCAAGAACAAATCTTACGTGATAAGATTTGTAATATACAGGAGATATATGATTTTCCTGAAGAAGTTGAGGCGTTATCGACTAAGCTTAAAAAAGGAGAATACTTTGAAGTTGTTAATGAAATTATTAAAAGGGCAAGAGAAAAAGGCATATTTCATACCGTAATAGTTCCCGATAGTTCTAAAAAAATTTTAGGAATAAAAATGATTCCTTATAAGGCAACAGTTGACCCTGGTGATATTTATGAAGATGAAAAAAATGTTTCGGGTAGTAATGATGAGCGTAAGGAGCGTGGTGATATTGGAAAGCGTGAAAATAGTTCGATAAATGATCGACTTCGTGATATTGAGAGAATGATGACAAAAATTAATGAAAGGAAAGAAAAAAGTTTCGATGATATGCAAACTGGAGTTGAGACTGAAAGAAAGATGCCAGCAGTAGAGGAAAAAGTTACTACAGCAAGAGGAAAACTTTTGAAATCTCAGCAAATGATGGAAGAAATAAAAAGAGTGCAGGAAATTAGTAATCTGGATTTTCCTGTTAATGTAGTGTCTTTCGGTTCTAAGCAACAAGCTGAAAATGTTTTAAAAAAAGATGAAAAAAATATTGAGTTCATGCATCGTAGATTAAAAGAATGGACTGCTAGCGAAGTTAAGAACGATCCAATTTCTTTTATTTCTGATGTTTTGAATAACATTAATCGTCAAATTGAATTAAAGAGAGAAATAAAACTGCCCAAAAGGGCACTGGGCGTTGTTTTTCAATTACTTCAACGTGAGTATTCTAAAAATGAAGAATATAGCGATCGTAAAAGTAATAGAGATATTTTGGACGAGGCACGAGAAAATTTATTGGGAGGAGATGTTGAAAAAATATTAAATGAATTAAAAAATGCAGAGGATTTATTTAGAATTGATAGTATTTTTAGAGCCTATATAAAAGGTAGTGGAGTCGGTGATGGTAAAAAGAGTACCGAGGGGGAAATAGGCGATACGATACTTTTGGGAGATAGCAAGAAAGGAGATGGTACCTTTGTTGACAATAAGGTTAGTGATAATAAGAAAGAATTTTATTTTGGAGGAGAGATTCCTTTGAGTGAAATAATAAGAACTGGAGCAAAAGGTAAAAATAAAAAAGCGGAAGGTTCTGGTAAAAAATTAAATATTATTGGGACTACTCCTTTAACGGAAAATGTTTTTGGAGATAATGAGCCTAATGTGGGAGTGAATAAAGTAGTTCGAGGTGGCACTATACCTGTTGGTGAGGGCAATGAAATCAAAGAAACATCTAGCTTTAGAAATTCTGAGTTATTAGAAAAAAAGAGAAATGATATTATAAGAATGCAAGATGCTTTGAAGAATATTCCGCTTTCCGATAATGGAATTAAGGCTGAGGATGTTGCTCGATATTCAGGAAGTATTGAGGATAAAGGCGAGAAGAGTGATAATATTGAGAAGTTGGGCGTAGAGGGTGAAGGTGCCGAGAGTGGTAAATTGTTTAATGAAGGGGATGAGTTAAGGCTAGAAGCTAAACAGATTTATTTTGAAATGATTCGAGATCTAGTTGATTTGGATATTAAAATAGAGGATATAAAAAAAGAGAGGATAAGGCAGGAAAGAGTTTCAGTTCGTTTGGGAATAAGAAAAAGCAAAGAATCAGAATTAGAAAATGAGTATCGAAAAACTCAAGATGATTATAGAAACCTAAGAAAAAAGATTGTAGAAAAAAGTGGCCTTGGTGAAGATGAAATAGATGAAAAAATTATTTCAATGAGGCGGGAACTTGGGCAAATGAAGTCAAGGTTTAACAAGGAAAAGGCTGGGGAGTATATACAACATTTAAAAAAAATAGTTGAGTATCAAAAAGATTCCTTGCCTGAAAAGAAAAAAATTCTTTTTGAAAAAATAGTGACAACAATAAAGGATAAACGAGCTCAGATAATAATAAGTGCTTTATTGCTGGGGATTTCTATTGCTATTCCTGCGACAGGTGGTGCTTCATGGCTTACCCATGGGATTGTGTCGGGTTTCCTTCCTGAAGAATTGGGAATGCCTTTGAAATATCTTGGCACAGCTACTGGTGGATATTTGTTTGGAAACGATCTTAAACCGATGCTTGAAGCAAGAAAATTGAAAATTGTTGAAATTGAGAAAAGGATAGTTGAAAAAATTAACAATTTTGTATATCCTAAAGTAAATAGCATTAATGATTTTAGTGTAGATGATGATTATGTGATTAAGAATGCAACTTTTTTTAATAAGTTTCAAAAATTGGAAGCGAAGAATAATTTTATAAAAGCAAAAAAGCAAATAATAGAATCATAACGAAAAAACAATATGAACCCAAAAGAAAAAATTTCAATTCATTGTAAAGATATAATAAGTGAACTTAATCTAGAAAATCTTTCAGAGGATGAACAAGTGAAAATGATTTCTGAGATGAGTGATGTTGTTTATGAAAAGATTATCCTTAGAGTTCTCGATAAATTAAGTATTGAAGATTCTGTTGCTTTGACTAATTTACTTAATTTAGAAAAGCATGAGGAATCTACAGCTTTTTTAAATGAAAAAATTCCAAATTTTGAAAAAATTATAGATGAGGAAGTTACAGATTTTCAAGAAGAACTAATTAAATTTTCAAAATAATGATAAATAGTACTGATGACCAGAATATCGGTCCATTGGAAGAAGACATGGTAGTAGAAGAAGAGAAAGAAGAAACTGCTCCTGTTTCCGAAGCAGATATTTTGGAAAGAGAAAAGACTTTAGAAGAGGAAAAAAAGTTACTTGATCCAGTGACTAAATTTGTTAATTATTTTTTTAAAAAAAAGAGTATTGAAAAAGATGAACGTGAGGAGGTCGCTCATATTGAACAATTAAGTTCCAAGAAAGAAGATGCTCCCATAAAGACCGAAAAGGATGAAATTGACGAGCTTGTTGCTATCGCTTTATCGAAAGGGATTGAGGTAGCTGGTAATTTGGCGAAACATAAGAGTCCTTATGTTATTGACGCTTTTCATGATAGACTAATAGAAGAGATGAAAAAAGGAAAAACCGACGAATAAAAAATAAACCGCATAATAGCGGTTTTTGATTTTTAAAGAAGGAGTGGCGAGAATTTAAAAAATGAGATAGCATTTAAGAAAGACTGATTTTAAAGAACGAATGAAGATATGAACAAAGATTTGCTTAAAAAACTTAATAAAGAGCAAAAGGAAGCTACAATTTTTGGCAATGGACCCTTGATGGTGGTTGCTGGGGCTGGAACTGGAAAAACAACAGTTTTGACCAATAGGATAGCTTATTTAATTGAGAGAAAGAATATAAAACCTCAAGAAATTTTGGCTTTAACTTTTACTGAAAAGGCAGCACAAGAAATGCAGGATAGAGTAGAAAAATTACTTCCTTTTGGTTATTATGATTTTTGGATTTCGACATTTCATTCTTTTGCGGATAAGCTATTAAGAACACACGGACTCATTATTGGAATACCGACTGACTATAAGCTTTTAGAGCAGACCGGAAGTTGGATAATGGTAAAGAAGAATTTTGGCAAATTCAGTTTTTTAAAAGAATATCGTCCCTTGGGTAATCCAACTAAATTTATTCATGCTTTAATTTCACATTTTAATCATTGTAAGAATGAGGGGATTTATCCTGAAAATTATCGAGAGTATGCCGAAACTTTAAAGATGGATACTGATAGTTTTTTATTGAAAAAAAGTAAGAAAAAAAAGATAGGTGAGGAAAATGAGGATGAATTAAAGTTAGCAGAGCGAGCAAGAATAGAAGAGCTAGCAATGGCTTATGAAACATATCAACAATTATTATTGGATAATAGTTGTCTTGATTTTGGTGATTTGATAAATTATGCAATTAAATTACTTGAAAAAAAACCAGAGATACTTGAAAAAATGAGAATGCAATTTAAATATGTGCTTGTTGATGAATTTCAGGATACAAATTGGGTTCAATATGAACTTGTGAAAAAAATTGCTTTTCCTAAAAATAATATAAATGTTTTTGCTGACGACGATCAAAGTATTTTTTCTTTCCAAGGAGCATCATTTAATAATGTTCTTCGTTTTAAGAAGGATTATCCGAATTCAAAAGATACTGTTTTGATTCAGAATTATCGTTCTCCGCAGAATATTCTTGACTTAGCATATAATTTTATCCAGTATAACAATCCTAATAGGCTTGAATATCAATTGAATGAAATTGAGGAAATAAGAAAAAGGGCCGAGGAGAGAGGAGTTGATCTTGATAATTTTAAAAAAATTGATAAGAAGTTAATCAGTCCAAATAAAAAAAAGGGGGCATTGGAGCTTTTAAGTTTTGAATCAGCTGATGAAGAGATAACTGGTGTTGTTGGTAAGATATGGGAAATTAAAGAGATGGATGATAATGTTAGTTTTTCTGATTTTGCAATCTTAACTAGAACAAATGATTCAGCGAATAATTTTAGTCGAGCTATGGATAGGGCTGGAATACCTTATCAGTTCTATTCTTCAAAGGGGTTGTATACTCATCCTTTAATATTGGATATGATTTCGTATTTTAAGGTATTGATTGATTTTTATGATTCAGCAAGTTTTTATAGAATACTCAGAATGTTACCTTTGGATTTACCACCCGAAGATGTAGCTAAAATAACTCAATATAGCAACAAAAAAGGACTTCCAGTTTTTGAGGCTATTCAGCAAGATGATTTACTGGATACGATAACACAAGTAAATAGGAAAAAACTTCAAGATCTAATTTTGTTCATAAGGAAGCATTATCGATTATCTCGAGAAAAAAATGTGGCTGAAGTTTTTGTTAATATCCTTGAGGATGTTGGTTATTCGAGAGTGTTGTCGGCGGCTACCGAAGAGAATTTGCATAATTGGGAGGTTATATATCAGTTCTATGAAAAGATAAAAAATTTCGAAAATACACATATAGACGGAAAGTTAATTTCATTTACCGAGCAAATGCAGATGGAATTAGATTCAGGAGAAGAAGGTAATTTTAAAATTAGCCTTGATGATGCTTTTGATTCGGTTAAAATAATGACGGTTCATTCTGCAAAAGGACTAGAGTTTGATTATGTATTTTTGACAAATTTGGTGCATAGGAAATTTCCCTCTGACCAAAGAAAGGAACCAATAGAGATACCTGATAAGCTAGTTAAAGAAGTTTTACCTGAAGGAGATGCACATATCCAGGAAGAGAGAAGACTTTTTTATGTGGGATTAACTAGGGCAAAAAAGGGATTATTTCTAACATGGGCTTCTGATTATGGTGGAAAGATATTAAAAAAACCATCACGATTTTTACTGGAAAGTAAGTTGATAAGCGAAGAAGCTTTGGAAAAGCAAAAATTAACTAGAGGCCATGGCAGTAGTTCTTATGGGAAAAATTTTGGATTCAAATTAGAATCGAATGAAACCATAAAGAATGATAATATTAAAAGATTTTTACCCGACCATTTTTCTTTTTCACAGCTTGCTTCTTTTGAAAATTGTCCCTTGCAGTATAAGTTTATGCATATTTTGAAAATTCCAACTAAAGGAAAGTCTAATTTTAGTTTTGGCAAGAGTATCCACAATTCTTTATATAAATTTGTATATGATTCGCAAAATGGTCTTAAAAATGAGTATCCGACATTAGGTGATTTAATGCGTACTTATGAAAAGGAATGGATTAATGACTGGTATGAGGATGCTCAGGAGCAGCAAGAATTTTTTAAAAACGGAGAAAAAATATTAAAGAATTTTTATAATAATTTTATTTTAGATAAACCAAAGGTGTTCACTTTTGACGACGTTCTTGCACTTGAAAAAACTTTTTCATTAAAAATTGTTGGCAATAATGTCATTGGGGCCATTGATAGAATTGATGATCTTGGTGATGGTGTTGAAATTATTGATTATAAAACTGGTAATCCAAAAACAAGCTTAGGAACTGATGAACGATTTCAGCTATTAATTTATCATTTAGCGGCAAAAAAAATATTTAATTTGGAAGTTAAAAAGCTAACATTTTTCTATGTTGAAAATGGATCAAAATTTTCTTTTGAACCAAAGGATGGGGATGAAGATAAGACGGAAAAAAAGATAGCTGATATAATAGATAAATTAAAGAGAAGTAGTTTTAAGCCAACAGCTGGTTGGCATTGTCAGTTTTGTGATTTTAAGAACATTTGTTCTCATAAAAAGAGTTAATGTTAAAAATATGAAAAACAGTAAATTAGAAAAAATAGTAATTCTTGGCGATGGTGCATGGGGAACAACTTTAGCGGGAGTAGCCAGCAAGAATGGATATGATGTTGTTTTGTGGAGTAATTTTCCAGAATATTTAGAAGAGCTTAATAAAAAAAGAGAGAATAGAATATACATGCCTGGAATTAAAATTCCAAAAGAGATTGTTTTTGAAAATGACTTAGAGAAAGCTATTTCCGGACGAGATATTATAATTTTTGCTATTCCTTCAAAATTTTTTCGGGAGGTTGTGGTGAAAATAAAAAAGTCAAAAATTTCTTTAAAAGGTAAAGTGTTTGTTAATGTTGCAAAAGGCATTGAGCAAAAAACCTTGAAGAGAATGACTGAGATATTCAAAGATGAACTTGGAAATATAAAAGTGGCAGTGTTGTCTGGCCCAACAATCGCAATTGAAGTTGCAAAAGAATTACCAGCACTTATAGTAGCTGCTTCAAGGGATAAAAAAGTTGCTCAACGAATTCAAGATATTTTTTCTAATGAGTATTTTCGTGTTTATACTAGTAGGGACGTTATTGGTGTTGAATTGGGCGGTCCGCTTAAGAATATTATTGCTGTTGTGGCTGGAATTTCTGATGGACTTGGCTATGGTTCTAATGCTAAAGCAGCAATTTTATCAAGGGGTATTGTGGAAATTCAGAGATTAGGACAATTAATGGGGGCTAAGAAAAAAACTTTTGCTGGTCTTGCTGGGTTGGGAGACTTATCGACTACTTGCATAAGTCCTGACAGTAGAAATAGAACTTTTGGGGAAAGGATAGGTAGGGGAGAAAGAATGAAAGATATTGTAAATTCTACTTCGGCAATAATTGAAGGAGCTACAACAACTGAAGCGATTTATGAGCTTAGTCAAAGATATAAAATAGAAATGCCGATTACGGAACAAGTGTATTTAATACTTTATAAAAATAAGCATCCTAAGCAGGCAATGATAGACTTAATGACTAGGGAGAAAAGGGCAGAATAATTTTTGTTTGCATTAATATTTGAAGATGATATCATTATATAAAATAAACAATTTATTATGTCTAAAATAAAGGCTTTTACTCTTGTTGAAATAATTATCACGATTGCAATTATTGGTATTATGGCTTCGATAATATATATTAATTATATTAACGAATCTTCTTATCAATCCACGTTAACAAAAGCAAAAACTTTTGCTGTTTCTGTTCCGTTATCTATTCCGACAAGTTTTGTATCAACGTGGAAATTTGATGGCTCAACAGCGATTAGTAGTCCAGCGACTACTGCTGATTTATTTGATTCGTGGGGTGATGCCAGTGGAACAAGTGTTTCGGGAACAGTTGTTTTGGGTGAAGATAGTTGCATATTTGGAAAATGTATTTATTTTAATGGAACGAGTGATGTCATCTCAACAGGTTCTTCGGAGGGTATTTTAAATAAAAAATCCAATTGGACAATTTCTGCTTGGGTAAAGCCAGATGCTAATGGTGGTAAGGATTGTTTTTATTCGGAAGGAGAAGGGTCTAATACTATTTTTAATGCCTGTATTACTGCTGATAATAATATTTCAGTTTCTATTTATAGAGGAGGTGTACTCGAGGAGATTACTACTAGTGCCTCTGTGAATAAGATTAATCGAGGAAAATGGAATTATATCGTGATTAGTTTAATGAATGGTGATTCTAGTGGAATTTTAAAGTTTTGGTTAAATGGTGATTTAATATTTTCTACTAATAATCAATCGAAAATTGATTACACTTCTAGTGCTATTCAGGGGAATATTGGAGCAAGCGTTAATGGAGCGGATTATTTTAAGGGGGCAATAGATGATATTCAGATATATAGTGATTATGTTTCTTCTGCTGCTATCTCAAGCACCACAAGAGAATTAGTCAGTATTGCAATCACAAGTCCAGCCTCAAAAACAAGCTATGCCATTAATGATACTTTGGATATTAATGGATTGATTGTTACTGGCACTTATACTGATTCAACAACTAATATTGAAACGATAACAACTTCAAATATTACTGGATTTAATAGTAGTAGTCCTGTTGAAAATCAAGTCTTAACTATAACTTTTAATGGAAAGACGACGACATATAATATAAGCGTTGTTCCAACTATTCCTACTAACTTGGCTTGTTATGGTTCTTCTGCCACAACCGTCAGTTGCTCATGGACAGCTGTCAGTGGTTCTGGAATTACCTATAGATTAAGAGTTGACTCTAGTGATTCTAATATTATTAGCTCTTCTACTATTCCGGCTTATAGTTCAGGCCTTACCTGTAATACTAATCATAATTATGAAATCAAAGCCTGTAGTGGTAGTGCCTGTTCTAATTATTCGGCTACTGTTTCTGCTAGTACTCTCGTTTGTCCTCCTGTAGCTCCCGCGAGCCTAACTTGTAGCACGAATTCGAAAACTGCTATTACTTGTAGCTGGCCAACCTCGACAGGTGCAACCGCCTACGATCTTGAAAGGAATGGGTCGTCTGCAGAATTATTGACTAATACAAGAGCAGATACGGACTTGACTTGTGGTACTTCATATACTTATCGTGTTCGGGCTAAGAATGCTGGCGGTAATTCTGGCTGGGTGGCAACTAGCCCAGCAACAACCACAACAGCTATTTGTGCCCCCATAGCTCCTACTAGTTTGACCTGTACTCCTGCTTCTGGCACATCAATGAACTGTTCATGGACAGCCTCGGAAGGTGCTACTAGTTATGTCCTTAAAAGAGGACTTTCGACTGTTTATAATAATTCCGGAACGTCATTTACTGATTCGTCATTAATTTGTGGTACTTCTTATAATTATCAAGTACAAGCTTGCGATGGAACAGATTGTTCTGGATCAACAACGACTTCAGCGACTACGGTTGTTTGCCCTCCTGCTATTCCAGCTACTTTGACTTGTACGGGTGCCTCCGCTTCATTAATTAATTGTTCTTGGTCTAGTGTTTCTGGCACTACTTTATACCAGCTTCAAAGAGACGGGACGACTATCCAAAATTCTTCGGCCACCTCAAAGGCAGATTCCGGAATTTTATGTGATACTTATGCATATCAGGTAAATGCATGTAATGCTGGTGGATGCTCTGGATGGAAAACTGCGACTGGGTCTACTATTCAGTGTTATGCAGTAAAAAATTTGAATATTTCTACTGGTATACAAATAGCATCTTCTAGTGATTTTTCTAGGATTTATTATCATGGAGGGACTGGGAGTAATACTATTTATGGTTCATCTGATTTTGGGACTACTTGGTCAACAGCTTCTCAGCCGCAAGGAAGTGCTACGAGTTATTATTTTGAGGGATTGGCTGCGTCTGGTAATGGCTCTAGACTTTTAGCTGGAAGCAGTTCGGGAATTGACCTTGATCTTGGAAGATTGTTTGTGTCATCAGATTACGGTGCTACATGGACCGAGACACAACCGTCTGGAAACGTAACAGTAGTATGGAGTAGACTTGCTATTTCTAATGATGGTTCTAAAATGTATGCGGCAGGATATAATGGGCCGGGTTATAGTGGTTGGCATATATATTTATCTACTAATTACGGTACTACTTGGACAGAGCTTACGGGCATACAACGATGGCTTTCGTTTGATATTTCGACAAATGGAGCTTATGTTTATGCTTCAAATGCTACTGAAAATAAGTTATATAAGTCATCAGATTACGGCACTACTTGGGCAGAAATTGGCAGTTATGCTAATGATTTAAGTGTTTCTGGAGATGGGGCTCGTATTATTTATAGCAATACGAAATGGTCAGGTAGTACAATTGTTTCAGGTGGCAATTTGTACCTATCTTCAAATTATGGAGCAACGATTACCGAAATTTTTCCTGCTGGTTCTGGAATAAAAGGTTGGCGTACACAAGGGATGTCTTCAAATGGAGCTCGTATGATTGCTGGAATAAGATCTGGTAGAATATACATGTCTCTTGATTATGGCTCTACTTGGAGTGAAATAAGGCCACTTGGAGATGTGAACACTACTCTTAGTGGTGTGAGATTTTCTACTGATGGCTCTCGTGTTCTTCTTATTATAGATGGTGTGTTGTATTTGGGAACGTTTCTTCCCTAATTAATCAAGGAATAGAGTTGATGAAAGCTAATTTTTAAGGTAAGTTTAATTTATAATAATAATGATTTTAGAAAGATGAAAGTAAATATTTTTATTGAAAATCCAAAAGGTAGTCACAATAAGTATGAGCTTGATAAAGAGACAAACAAAATAATGCTCGATAGGGTTTTACATTCTGCTGTATATTGGCCATTTGAATATGGATTTTTGGAAGATACCTTGGCGGATGATGGCGATCCTTTAGATGTTTTAGTCTTGTCTGAGAGTCCTACGTTTCCTGGATGTGTTGTGCCATGTAGGGTAATTGGAATGCTTAATATGGAAGATGAGGCTGGTCTTGATTATAAGATTATTGCGGTTCCAGATGATAAAATAGATCCTCGTTTTAAAGAAATACAGGATATTTCTGATGTTAGCGAACATCAACAAAAAATGATTCAGGAATTTTTTGAAACGTATAAAAGATTGGAGGTTGGGAAATGGGTAAAAATTACTGGTTTTGAATCCAGAGAGATTGCCGAAAATATTATTGAGAAGTCGCGTATTAATAAATAAACAAATAAAATATAAAAAATGGAATATTCAGTTGATAAAGAAAAGTGTATTGGTTGTGGAAGTTGTAATTTAGCTTGTCCGAGTGGTATGGGCATGGGAAATGATGGAAAAGCTAGTGTAATATCTGCTAATGAGGTAGAAAGTTGCGGAGGCGTTGATTTGTGTCCTTATGACGCAATCGTAGAAGTGACACAAAGTAACGATGAAGAAGTTTAATTACAAGAAATTAGAAACTCGCATTCGCGAGTTTTTTATTAGACTACTGGACAATAATTTTTTTTAATTATAGTATTATTTTGTTGAAATAAATGAAAAAGTATGAAAATTACAAAAGAAACAAAACTTGATAAAATTTTAGAAATTGAGGGAGCAGAGGAGGTATTGTTTAATTATGAAGTGCCTTGTCTTTCTTGTCCTTGTGCCAAATATGAATTGGCAGAGCTTGATATTGGCTTTGTTTGTGAGAAATATGATATTGATTGCGATAAATTAATTGGTGAGTTAAATAAGAGAATTGAAGAAAAATAAGATAAATGAAAAAGACTGCTTATATTATTTTAACTGTTTTGGTTATTATTAATATCATTAGTTGGTCATTTTTATTTTCAACAAAAGATAACTTGCTTAAGGTTATCTTTTTTGATGTTGGGCAGGGGGATGGAATTTTTATAGAAACTTTAGATAAAAAACAAATAGTAATTGATGGTGGTCCTGATTATAATTTAATGGCTGAAAAGATTTCTGAAGAATTACCTTTCTGGGATAAGGAGATTGATGCAATTATTTTAACTCATACCGATAGCGATCACATGAATGGGCTTTTGGGTGTTTTAGAAAAATATAAGGTTGATAATATTTTATGGACTGGAGTAAAAAAAGAAGGGATGGAAAAGAAAATAGAAAATTGGGAAAATATAGTAAATAAGGAAGTAGAAAATAATGGGGCTAAAGTTTTTTTAGTTAAAAATACTAATACCATATTGACTAGCAATATGAGTTTAAATTTTCTTTGGCCAGAAAAAATTAATGAGAAAATTAATAGTAACGATTCTAACGATTATTCCTTAGCTTCAAGATTATGTTATTTAAAAACATGTTTTTTATTTATGGGTGATATGTCTTTTAATGAAGAAAAAAATGTCATTCGAGATGAGGATATAAAGGGCGATATTTTAAAGGTTGCTCATCATGGTTCAAAATATGCAACGTCTAATGAATTTATATCCGCGGTTTCTCCAAAGTTGGCAATAATTGAAGTGGGTAAAAACAGTTATGGGCATCCAGCTTTAGAAACGATAAAAAGATTAGAGGATTATGGGGCTAAGGTAGTGAGAACGGACACGCAGGGGGATATTACTGTTTTCTCGGACGGGCAAGATTATAAGATAGTTTATGAAAAATAGGCGGCGGATTCAAGTATTAACATATATGCGAAAGGATGATATAAATTAAGTGGTTCTATGTTTTAAATTTCCTAACAAATTTATATAGGGAGCCTACTTTTTTTGACTACCGTGGTAGTTGAAATCGGTGCCCACTTCAAAAGTGGTTAGGACTTCTTAAAATCGTAGAACCATAAATAGCGCCCGATGGACGCTATTTATTCTATGAAAAAGAGAGTGGTTCGGGAGATGCTTATAAACATGTTTGAGAAATTGTGGAAAATAAAAAAAGGGGCGTTTAGCTCAGTTGGTTAGAGCGTTGCGTTCACATCGCAGAGGTCACAAGTTCGAATCTTGTAACGCCCACATTAAGAATTTAAAGTATTGGCATTATATTACAAACGAGAGTATAGTGGACTCAGTAAGTTTGGAGGACGAGGGATGTTACTTAATCAAAAAGATTGGTATTTGTATGTTCGGGACAGATGCACTGATAGTCGTATGAGGGGTGTATATGGAAGAACATTGCCTTATGGCGAATTTAGCTTTGACGGCTTGACTAGCTATAGGTTGTTTAGAATTTCCAGCATGATAACTAATGAGATGTGCTGGGGAAGAACTTATCCTATTGGTCGCATGTGGAAGATAAGGAGAAAAATTGGGAAGTTTTTCTTTATTCTGGGTTGTTATTTTTGGAATAAAGAATTTTATAGAAGTGAGATGTGGTAAATTTTAGTGCTCTTTGGGGCACTTTTTATTTTGATAATTTTGAATTGACTTATGAATTATAAGGTTATAGTATTAATTATGGATATAAAAATATATCATAATTTAATAGGATCGAATTTTATCAATTTAGATACCGATTAGGCACATCATTTTTGATGTGTTTATTTTTTATAAAACTTTGACTTTTAAAAATAGTGGTTATAATATCCTCATTCTAGGGTTATTAGTATTTATTAATTAAATATTAAAAATATATGAAATATTATATAGATATTAAAGCTCAGCCCAATGGTGATTATGAAATTCATACAAAAGAATGTACGCATTTACCTATACATAAAAATATAAAATATCTTGGGGAGTTTCCGAATTGCAAGGAGGCCTTAAGGGAGGCAAAAAAATATTATACTGAAGCGAACGGATGTTATTATTGTTCAAGTGATTGCCACGAAGAAAATTTTGATATTTAAATAGGTTTGTGGTAAATATTAGTTATTGTATGCGGGAGTAGCTTAGGTGGCTTGCGAAGCAAGGCCGGAAGTTTGACTGAAACTGAGGCGGGCCCCGAAACATTTTCGGCAGAAAATGATTGAGGGGGAGCGTTTGCTTCCCAAGCAAAAGATCGCGGGATTGATTCGTGAAGCGAATCAATGACGGAGGCCTGTCTGAGGCCGAGTCGGGTTGCTAAAATTTTTCAGCAGAAAAATATTTAGCAAGAATCCCGTCTTCCTTTAAAAAACTAGAGTATGTGGTTATTATGCGGGAGTAGCTTAGTTGGTAGAGCGTTTGCTTCCCAAGCAAAAGATCGCGGGTTCGAATCCCGTCTTCCGCTCATATTTAAAAAAAGAAAGATGGGATTTGAAGCCGGAAGTGCGGCTGGCACTGAGGCAGGCCGGAGGAAAATTCTAGCAAGAATTTATCCGATGGCGAATCCCGTCTTCCGCTCATTTTGAAATCTGTTTAGTTTGGCTATGAGATCAAACCTCCCAAAGGAGGTTGCGACCTCATAGTTGTGATGAGTCTGGGCATGTGGCGGAATTGGCAGACGCGTACGCTTCAGGTGCGTATGAAGAAATTCGTGTGAGTTCAAGTCTCACCATGCCCACAAAATAATTTAATATTAGTAGCTGAGACTTGAAGGCTTTTGATTGACTGAATCAAAAGCCAGCCTGAGCCAGTTTTAGCAAAAACTGATGCGAAGGCAAGTCTCACCATGCCCACAAAATAATTTAATATTAGTAGCTGAGACTTGAAGGCTTTTGATTAAATCATTATTTCTCCTTTTTGTATTCATTTTGTGGTATAATATTTTGGAATAAGAAATAAATTTAAAATCAAAAATATGAAAAATAAAGGATTTGCAATTCAGTGGATTATCCTTATAATAGTGGCTGTTCTTTTGGTGGGTGTGGGTATTTATTTTATTTTTGCTGGGCTAAAAGGTAATGAACAGCAAGGGAATCAAAAAACTCCTATAGAGAATATTCCTGTTAATAATAATCCTGCCGAAACACCTCCTGTAGCTACAATTAAAGATGTTACTTATATTATTGATAGTAATCCTGTAAAATTTATAGAAGGTAAGTCTAACAATTTTAGTGTCGGAATTTCAGCTCAAGGAGATTTTAATCTGGATGGAGGAATTGATACCGTGTCTATTTTGACTAATTCTCAAAATGATAAAAAATCATATTATATTTCCGTAGCACTTAAAGATGGGGATAATTTAAAAGGAACAAATGCAATTCTCTTACCATCCGACATGGAACCAAAGGTTATATCCGTAAAGGATAGTGTAATTATTGTTTCTTATGTTGAAAGAACTGACTCTGATCCGATTTATAATAGGTTAGCTAAAATAATTAGCAATGGATATATTGTCGAGGATGGAATTTTGAAGGAAGTTGCACCTGCCGTAGTTGCTGAAAAAGGATGTATTTCGTCTGGCGGGAAAGTTATCACTCTTTCTTGTTGTAAGACCGCAAGAGATTTTCCAAATTTTTGTGTCATGGGAGCTTGCGGGTGTTCTCCTGCGAATAGCAGGGAAATAAAAGTGTGCGAGTGCGAAGAAAATAAATGTTTTAATGGTAATGATTGTGTAATTAGATAGAATCGGTGGCTTGAGTAGAAGTTTTTATTCCTACTCTTAATTTACAGTGAAGATGTGAGCCTTTTTTAGCTCTCTGAACCATAATGAAATAAGGTTGACTTTTAGGGAGTTAATTGATAATCTTTGTGTATCGATATCCTTAAATTGAGCATTTGATATGCTCTTTTTTAATGAAGATTATAATTGATGATATTTATAGAAAATGAATTTTAAAAATTTGCAAGATAAATTAATGGCTATGGTGAAGAGTAAATATTTTTTAGGTGGCACTATAGTTGTAGTGATTGTTTTATTAATAGCGGTTCTATTTTTTAAAAATATTATTTTGATGAATTTGGCTAGCGTTACTAAGAATCCATCTTTCTGCGATAGTGTTGGGGATTCTATATATAGAGATACTTGCTATTTTAATTTTGCACTCCATGACGAAAATTTTAATGTTTGCGATAAGATGAATAAGGATTTGGTCAAGAATCTTTGTCGTGCTATTGCGAAGAGAGATGCTACCCTTTGTAACCAGGTGAATCAGTTAGAAGCTAAAGATGCTTGTTATTTGAATATCAATAGATTTAAACCAGATATTTCGATTTGTCCAAGAATTGAAAATGAAAACGATAAAGATGATTGTTTTTCTTTTGTAGCGAAAAATAAAAAGGATGTTGTGATTTGTGAAAATATTAAAAATGATAAAATTAGGGAAGATTGTAAGGCTAGTATAAGGTAAACAGAAAAAGACGCGAAAAAGGCGTCTTTTCTATTATTTTATGTTATAATAGTGCAATAAGTGATATATATATTTTTATGAAAAAGATTATTTTGTATTTGGTGTTGATTATTTTGCTTTTCTTGGGATTGGTTTTTTATAATTATAAAAACAAAGAAGTTAATAATTTTGAAAGTTGTGAAAAGGCAAATGGTATTTTGTTGGAGTCTTATCCGCGACAGTGCAAATCTGGTGATGGGAAAATTTATGTTGAAAATATTGTTAGTGAAATTGAAAAGAGCGATTTGATAAAAGTTGATTTTCCAACTGCTGGGGCTCTAATTGATTCGCCTTTGATAATACGAGGAAAAGCTAGAGGTAGTTGGTTTTTTGAAGCATCTTTTCCGATTGAGCTGATTGATAATAAAAACAATGTGGTTGCTACGGGAGTTGCAATGGCTACGGCTAATTCATTGACTGAAGACTTCGTTCCGTTTGAATCCAGAATGGAATTTGTTAATCCAGAGAAAAGGGATGGATTCTTGGTTTTGAAAAATGATAATCCTTCGGGGCTACCAGAAAATTCTAAGCAAATAAAAATTCCTGTTGTCATTAATCCTAGCCAGAATCTTATAAAAAATAAAGTTTATTTTGCTAACGATAATCTTGATCCTGATGTCACTTGTGAAAAGGTTTTTTCAGTTGAGCGAAGTGTTGTAAAGACGGAGGCAATAGCACAGGCTACATTGCAGGAGCTTTTAAAAGGAGTAACTGAAAAAGAAAAGAATGATGGATATCGTACGACCATAAATGCAGGAGTTAAGATTAATAGCCTAAAAATCGTAAACGGCGTTGCAAAAGTAGATTTCAGTGAAGCGATGGGCGAGGCAGTTGGTGGTTCGTGTAGAGTTAATTTTATAAGAAAGCAAATTGAAGAAACATTAAAGCAATTTCCTACTGTAAAGAGTGTGGTAATATCTATTAATGGTGATTCGGAATATATTTTACAGCCTTAAGTGACTAGTTTAGTTGATTTATAATAGAAAATAGGTAATCTTGAAGATATGAAGAAATATAAATATAAATGTGTTTCGATATGGACTTGGAATGCTCAGGCCGTAACGAGAACGTTAAATGAGTATGCGAATGACGGATGGGAACTTTTTTTCGTGGTAGGGTGTTGGCATTATTTTAAAAAAGAAGTTGATAATTAATTAATAAATAAAAACTTATGAATGGTGCAATTATTATTTTGGGTTTAGTTATTTTAGTAGTATTAATTTTTAGTCTTCGTGTAATTAAAGAATATGAGAGAGCTGTTATTTTCTTTTTAGGAAAGTACACTGGCATAAAAGGGCCTGGTCTTATTATTTTAATTCCTATTTTTCAGACCATGGTGAAGGTGGAACTTCGAACCGTGACAATGGCGATTCCTTCTCAGAAGATAATTACAAAAGATAATGTTTCGATAGATATTGCGGCTGTCGCTTATTACCATGTCGTTGATGCAGCTAAATCGGTTATTGCAATTGAGGATGTATTTTCTGCTGTCAATCAGATTAGCCAGACAACTGTAAGAAATGTTGTTGGTCAGTTTAATCTTGACCAGTTATTGTCCCAAACTTCAGAAATTAATAATCAGATTAAGGCGGTGATAGATAGTCATACCGAACCGTGGGGAGTGCAAGTAACAGCAGTTGAGATTAAAGATATTTTTTTACCAGAAAATATGCAGAGAGCTATGGCTAAAGAAGCTGAGGCAGAGAGAGAAAGAAGGGCAAAGATTGTTGCTGCTGAGGGAGAATTTCAAGCTGCTGAAAAATTAGGACAAGCTGCTGATTTAATGGCTAACCATCCAGTTGCATTGCAACTTCGAACATTGCAGACAATGGCTGAAATAAGTGTAGAAAAAAACTCAACGATTATTTTTCCTGCACAATTTATGACAACTGTGAAGGAAGCTATTGCGACTATAAAAGCTGATGGAAAATAAAAGCTAATACTTATTCACTAAATTCCCTAATCGGGAGTTTTTTGATTGACAAATATTAGAAATAATATACTTTAAAGATAGCTCCTTGAAAATTGAATGGAGAGATAGAGGTAAAAATGATGGATTATTTTGAATTGGCTTTTCGAGGATCGCATATTCCTCAAGCTATAATAAGTATTGATTTAGTCTTTTTGGAAGTAAATCAGGCTTTTTGTGGCCTGGTCGGTCTTTCTTCGAAAGAGATTATCGGACTTGCAATGAAAGACTTGAAATCGCGTAATATCGTCAAGTATCTCAAGGATTCTGGAGAAACTTTTCAAGATGCAATCAGGGAAAAGCGAGTAACTCATGGTCAGTCTTCAATAGAGACTAAGGCTGGTTCTTTTGTGATCGAAAGAGCGAATACTCCCTTGATGGAAGGCAATGAACTGAATTATGTTATGATAATATACAATGACATAACTAGGATTGTTAAGGTTAAGGAGTATATGGCTAACGAGATAAAGAAGATGTCTGATGTCTATGGAAAAGCAGCTGATGGTAATCTGACAATTCGATATAAGATTACTGAAGCTGATGGGGATACTCAGGACGCATTTGATGAATTAGTTATTCTTCGAGACGTGATGGATGGAGTTATTGCAGATTTGCGGGAAAGTGTTGTAGAAATTCAAAAAGGAATGGAAAGCGTAAATGAAATGATAAAATCTTCTGCGGCTAGTATTACTGAAATCAGCAATGCCGTTGTCCAGTTATCAACTGATTCTGTTGTTGTAAGTGGAGACATTGGAAAAGCGAAACGGTCTACGGAAGACATTTTAAAAGGCATGGGAGACATGAGTACTGCAATTAGCGATATCTCAGTAAGTGTCACTGGTGTTTCTGGGCAATCGGAAGACATGAAAGAAGCATCTCATGGTGGTCTTGATCTAACTCGTGAAACGAAAGATGCAACCGATGGCATTGTTACTTCAAATGATGGCGTTATTGCTAACGTTGAGGAAATGGATAAAAAAATGCTCGAGGTTGGCAAGCTGGTGAAAGTGATCCAAGATATTGCAAGTCAGACAAATCTACTAGCCCTTAATGCGGCCATTGAAGCGGCGAGAGCAGGTGAAGCGGGAAGAGGCTTTGCAGTCGTGGCAGCTGAAGTAAAAGCCCTTTCTCAGGATTCACGAAAAAGTGCTGAAAATATCAGTGATATCGTGAATGATCTTGGAGCTTCAATTAAGCATGTTAGAGAAGAGGTGATTAGAACCAAGGAAGTGGTTGGAAAAGGAAGTACACTTGCAACAGATTCCTTCGAAACCTTTAAAAGCATTGTCAGTGTAATTGATAGTATGGCGAACCAAATCTCTAGTATTGCTGCTGGGACTGAAGAAGAAGCAGCGGCAGTGGAAGAAATAACTGCTAGTATCCATGAAATAAATTTACTCCTGGAATCTGTGGATAAAGCATCGACGAACACAGCGGCGTCAACTGAGGAAGTCTCGGCTAGTATTGCTGAGATTACAAGGAATATGGAACATATCAGCAAAGTTTCTGGTGATGTTCTTGAATCAATAAAAAAATTTAAGGTTTAAATTTTTTTTGAAAGGCACCTAAAATACGGTGTTTTTTTATTGGTTAGTTTTCCCTCTTGAATTTATTTAATTTTCTGGTATTATGCATTGTATATGGAAAAAGAATGTTCAATTTGTGGCAAATCCTCTTTTATGGGAAGACAGTTTAAGAAATTAATTTCTAGATATAATCCAACCCCAAAAAAGAGAAAATATCCTAATTTGCAATGGTTAACAGTTCCTGCTGACACTAGCAAAAAGAAGTATGTTGAATTTGCCGGTAAAAGAGTTATTGCTTGCGCAAAATGCATTAAAGCCTTATCAAAATAAGGCTTTAGTGTTTTTTTGGCGAATAATTTCGGGCTGTCGTATAACGGAATTATTTGCGCATGGGGTGCGTAAGACCTGAGTTCAATTCTCAGCAGCCCGACCAACAAAAAAATACCCAAAGGGTATTTTTTGTTAATCGAGCTTGTTTTGTTGGGAATTAATGATGATATCCAAATAAAGTTGTGGATATAAAAAAGGAAAAATGGATTTCATTTTTTGTTGGAAATCAAAAAGAGGAAATGAAAATAGAGATATTTGCTTCATTTTGAGCAGTATGTATGGTAAAATAAGTTTATAAAATAAAAATTTATGATTGAAATATCTTTTGTATTAGGTTTAATTATATTACTTTTTTCGGTTGTTATTCATGAAATTGCTCATGGGAGTATTGCCTATAGTCTGGGTGATGAAACGGCTAAGAATGAAGGGAGATTAAGTTTGAATCCAATAGTCCATTTAGACCCTCTTGGTTCAATACTTATTCCATTGGTTTTAGCATTAAGCTCTTCTCCTGTATTTTTTGGTTGGGCAAAACCTGTTCCTGTAAATTTTTTAAATTTGAAAGATAAATGGGGAGAATTAAAAGTTTCGATTGCTGGTCCTGCGGTGAATTTTTTTCTTGCTTTGGTGTTTTGTACTTTAATACGTTTTTCTTTATTTCCAGAGTTGTCTTCAGTCTTTGCGACAATAGCTATTATAAACATAGGATTAACTTTGTTTAATCTAATTCCAATTTTTCCTCTTGATGGTTCACATATTTTGATTAATTTATTGCCCGATTCCTTTATTGAATTTAAAAAGTTTATGATAAGTTATGGGGCTTATATTCTTATATTTGTTTTGTTTGTTTTTCCTGGAACAGGATGGCTTAGTGGTTTAATGGATATTGTTTTTAGATTTTTAGTTGGAATGTAGTTTTGATGCAAAAATTTTTGAAGGTTGTAGGATTTTTATTTTGGGATATAATAATCATATAATAAATAATTATAAAATAAAAATGAACGAACTCAATTCTAAAATTGTCGAATACGTATTAGTTATTTTAATCGGATTGATTATTAGTTATGTTGTTTTTGTACAATCACAAGATAGTAAGGTCAAATTTGATCAATTAAATCAAAAAGTTGATGAAATTAAAATGGATATTGATGGCTTAAGGTTAGATATTATTGCTAAGGATTTGAAGATAAAGCAATTAGATGAACAGCTAAATCCAAAGACTGAAACAACAACAGAAGGAACAGATGCTGAGACTGGAAAAGAAAAACCAGTTGATTCAACAAAACCTACTCAATCAAAGACAGCTCCAGTTATAGAATAAATAAAGGCAGGGCATCAGCCCTGTTTTTTTGTTTGAAAATAATACAATGTATTTAATCGTAACTAAAAATATTTGAGAGATTTTAATCTTTATTAATATTTTTAATTTTTAGATTGTCTAAAAATTTTACGATTTGCTATTATTATGCTATTGTTGTTTTGCCCAAATAATGGGTTTGTACTTTGGAGAAAAAAATGAAGATATTATTTTGTTTTCTGATTTTGATGTTTGTGGTCATTCCATGTGTATCAGCTGAAAATGGTGTAGTTATTGCGTCGGGGCATCCAGGTTGGGCACCGGCAATGTATCAGGATGGCGATAAAATCGTTGGTATTGCACCAGAAGTTGTTGCCAAGATCTTTAACAAGCTGGAACTTAAGGTCGAGAGCCGATATGCGGGTTCTTGGATTGACGTCCAGGAGCTTGGGAAAAGAGGAGAGATCGATGTTATTGTTGCGGCATATAAGACCGAGGAGAGGCAGAAGTACTTTGAGTACTCTGATGACTACCTGACCGATAGTATTTCTTTGTTCTCGACGCAGAACATGTTTTATAAAGGTCCTCAAACGTTAGAGGGTTATAATATCGCTGTTTCTCGAGGCGATAGCTATGGTCAAGAATTAGATAGTTTCTTGGCTAATCGTAGCATTGTAACAGTCTACGATGACCCAAAAGAGGCAATGTTTTCTGTGATTAGGGGAAAAACCGATATGTTTCTGTACGCCACTAGTGCCGGGAAGAGAGTGGCGAAGAATACTATGGGATTGGAGGATATTCAAAATGCCAAAATAGGGGATGTCCCCTTTTATATGATGATTTCAAAGAATTCATCATATGTGACTTTGATGCCACAAATAAATGAAATAATCAAAAGTTTAAAAAGTAGCGGAGAAATCCCTACTTGATACTGGTCTAATAAACCAGTCTTATTTTTGAAGTATTAATAAATACAAATTTTTCTAGTGCCGATTTTTAATTAAACCGGTTTTTATTTTTGGTGGCATTGTCAGACGTGCTTGGCTGTGGTATTTTTAAGTTATGGAAATTCCTTTTTATATGTACATATTAAGAAAAATAGTATTTGGTATTGCTGTTGGTTTTGGAGTTTATTATTTTTTTCTATACGGGAGACCATTCGTGGAAAAATGGACAGGGATGAAGTTTATTGATGATGTTTGGCTTTGGTATGTTATTGCTGGAGCAGTTGTATTAGGACTGTTAGTATTTTTAATTATTTAATGAATATGAAATATAATCCGAAAGAAATTGAAAAAAAATGGCAAAGGTATTGGGAAGAAAACAAAACTAATAAAACTAATGATTTTTCACAAAAGGAAAAGTATTATTGTTTAGACATGTTTCCTTATCCTTCTGGAGTTGGATTACATGTCGGCCACTTTAAGGGTTATGTTGCAACAGATATTGTTGCTCGCATAAAAAGAATGCAGGGATTTGAAGTATTGCATCCAATGGGTTGGGATGCTTTTGGTTTACCAGCAGAAAATTTTGCTATTAAGACTGGAATACATCCAGAAATAACTACTGCAAAGAATATCGAAAATATAAAATATCAGATGAAGATCGTCGGCCTTAGTTATGATTGGGATAGAGAATTGACTACAACTGATAAGGATTATTATAAATGGACTCAATGGATATTTTTGAAATTATACGAAAAAGGGTTGGCATATAAAAAATTATTGCCAATAAATTGGTGCCCAGCTTGTAAAACCGGCCTTGCTAATGAGGAGGTAGTAGATGGAAAATGCGAAAGATGTGGAGCTGAAACAACTAAAAAAGATATTGAACAGTGGATACTTAGGATTACTAAATATGCCGATAGGCTTCTTGAAGATTTGGATGGTCTTGATTGGCCAGATAAGATAAAAGAAATGCAGAAGAATTGGATTGGTAGAAGTGTCGGATGGGAGATTGATTTTGGTGTTGAAGATACGGGAAAGATAATAACAGTATTTACCACAAGAGTAGATACTTTATTTGGCTGTACTTATGTTGTTATTGCTCCAGAATCTCCTTTAATTCTGGAATTGAAAGAAAAAATTTCTAATTGGATTGAAGTTGTTGATTATATTGAGAAAGCAAGAAGTAAGAGCGATTTAGAGCGAATAAGCGAAGTTAAGAATAAAAGTGGAGTTAAATTAGAAGGGATTAAGGCGATAAACCCAATAAACGGAAAAGATGTTCTTGTGTTTGTAGCTGATTATGTACTTGCTAGTTATGGTACTGGAGCGGTAATGGCTGTTCCTGCTCACGATGAAAGAGATTTTGAATTTGCAATAAAATATGATTTGCCGATTATTGAAGTTGTAAAATCTAAAGATGGCAAATCCAATGTTTCTGATTCTGCCTTTACTGCGGATGGGTTTTTGATTAATTCAGATAATTTTTCGGATATGGATTCGGAAAGTGCTCGACAGGCAATTGGTGAAAATTTGAAGGAAGAAGGTTTTGGCCGAGAGAAAGTAAATTATAAATTACATGATTGGCCATTTTCTAGACAAAGATATTGGGGTGAACCGATTCCAATTATTCATTGTAGTGAATGTGGAATAGTACCTCTTGAGGAAAATGATTTGCCTTTGACCTTACCGCACGTTGACAAATATGAGCCAACTGGTACGGGCGAGTCTCCCTTGGCTGTGATTGAAGATTGGGTAAATGTAAAATGTCCGAAGTGTGGAGGATTGGCAAAAAGAGAAACAAATACAATGCCACAATGGGCTGGAAGCTGTTGGTATTATCTAAGATATCTTGATAACAAAAACAACAAAGTATGCGTAGATAGTGAGAAGGAGAAAAGATGGATGCCAGTTGATTTATATGTGGGTGGAGCCGAGCATGCTGTTTTGCATTTATTATATTCTAGATTTTGGCATAAATTTTTGTTTGATATCGGAGTCGTTTCGACTAAAGAGCCATTTCAAAAATTAAGAAATATTGGACTTGTGCTTGCTTACGACGGACAAAAGATGTCTAAGTCAAAAGGTAACGTGGTGTCTCCTGACAGTGTAGTTGAAGAATATGGTGCGGATACCCTCAGGGCTTACGAAATGTTTATGGGGCCCTTTGATCAAGCCATAGGCTGGAACGAACAGGGACTTAAGGGGGTAAATAGATTTTTGAATAGGGCATGGGATTGTATAATTGAATCAAAGAATGTTGCTGAAAGTACGGAAGAGATCGTTTCAGAAACAAATAAGTTAGTTAAGAAGGTTTCTGAAGATATCAATAAGATGAAGTTTAATACTCCAATCGCGTTTTTTATGGAGTATGTAAATTTTATTTCTGATAATAAGGAAGGCTTTGGAAGTAATTCAGCAAAAGTATTTTTGAAATTGTTATTTCCATTTGTTCCTCATCTTAGCGAAGAATTGTGGCACATTATTGGTTGTCAAGGTTTGGTTTCGGATCAGGCTTGGCCAATTGCAAATGAATCATCGATAAAGAATGAGAGTGTCGTATTAGTGGTGCAGATAAATGGAAAAGTGAGAGATAAGATTGTATTTGATCATGATATAAATCAGGAGGAGGCTGAGGAGGCGGTGAGAAGTAATGAAGCGATAAAAAAGTGGATTGAAGGGAAAGAAGTTAGAAAAATTATTTTTGTAAGAGGAAAATTAATAAACATCGTTGTTTAGCTTTTATTGTTGTGTTTATAATCGAGGTTTTTAAAAACATGAATCAAGGTTTGACCTTGGAGGCTAAAATAAGATAATTGTAAACTATATAACTATGTGTGGTATTGTTGGATATATTGGTAAAAATCCTGCATTGCCGATTCTGTTTTCGGGATTGGAAAGGCTGGAGTATAGAGGATATGACTCTTTTGGATTTTGTGTTTTGAATAACAATAAAATTGATTTTTTGTGTAAGGAAAAAGGAAAAATATCCGATCATTGCCATCTAAGAGACTCTAAGAGCGTGGGTACTGTTGGTATTGCTCATACGAGGTGGGCGACTACTGGACTGGTGACAAAAGAAAATGCTCATCCACACTGTGATTGTAAGGAGGAAATATTTATTGTCCATAATGGAATAATTGAGAATTATAAAATTCTTAAAGAAAATTTAGTAAAAGAAGGGCATAAATTTATTTCGGAAACTGATACTGAGGTATTAGCTCATTTAATTGAAAAATACTTTGAGGGAAATTTGGAACAGGCAGTAAAATTAGCATTAAGAGAGGTTCGTGGAACTTATGGAATTGCAGTTGTTTCACCAAAAGATCCTAATAAAATGGTTGTGGCAAGGATGTCATCACCACTTTTGATTGGCGTTAATAGTGATGAATTTATCGTAGCATCTGATCCGTCGGCTATAATTACTAGAACGAGGCAAATAATCCATCTTGATGACGATGAAATCGCAGTGCTTACTCCTGATAATTTTGTAATTTCAAAACAAGAAAGAGAAAGTTCTTCATGGAGTGTCCGAACAAAAAAAATAGAAACTATTGAATGGAATTTAGAGGAGGCAGAAAAGAGCGGATATAAACATTTTATGATGAAGGAGATAATGCAGGAGCCTTCGACTATTGAAGATGCAATTCGTGGGAGATTATATTTTGAAGGCGGAAATGTGAAATTGGGAGGATTTGAGAATGTGGAAGATAGACTTCGAGATGTTTCTAGCTTAGTATTAATCGGTTGTGGGACTGCTAATTATGCATGTAAAGTTGGAGAATATATGCTTGAGGAGTATGCGGGTATTCCTACTGAGACGGATATTGGATCGGAGTTCCGATATAGAAAATCTTTGTTTAGTAAAAATGCGGCTGGAATATTCGTTTCGCAGTCAGGTGAAACTGCCGATACCTTGGCTGCTCTTCGAGAGATGAAAGAAAAAGGTTTATTAACATTGGGGGTCACTAATGTTGTTGGATCTAATCAAGCTAGAGAAACTGATGCAGGTGTATATACCAGATCAGGACCAGAAATTGCGGTTGCTTCAACAAAGGCTTTTATTGGACAGCTAACAACCTTGGCCTTGATAACTGTTTATCTTGGAAGGCAACGAGAAATGGCTCTTGTAATGGGAAATAGAATTATTGATGAAATATCAAAATTACCTGAGTTAGCTCAAGAAGTTTTGGATACAAAAGAAGACATTAAAAGAATTGTAGGAAAGTATATAGATTATAAGGATTTTTGGTATATCGGTAGAAAGTATAATTATCCGATTGCACTTGAGGGAGCTTTAAAATTAAAAGAAGTGTCTTATGTGCATGCTGAGGGAACTGCTGGCGGAGAATTGAAACATGGTCCACTTGCCTTGATTGATGAGAATTGTCCAACGATTGCTATATGTCCAAGTGATTCGGTATATGAAAAAATGATTTCTAACATTGAAGAAATAAAAGCAAGAAACGGAAAGGTAATAGCGATTGCGACAAAAGGGAATGAAGATATTAAAAAAATCGTAGATGATGTAATTTATATACCAAAAACGTTGGAAATGTTAACGCCAATATTGTCTGTTATTCCTTTGCATCTGTTTTCTTATTATTTTGCTGATGCACTTGGAAAAGATATTGACAAGCCAAAAAATTTGGCGAAGAGCGTGACGGTTGAATAAATAAATTAAAACTCGCATTTAGTGCGAGTTTTTGTAAAAAAAAGAGACTTTGTGTCTCCATTTAATCATTGCTTTTCCGTCGATAAAAGGCAGTACATTTTTTCAGTTCGCTAATTCGCATAACTGATTCTGCCTTTCTGTCTGGCGGAATGTTAAAAGCAATTTTTATTTTCCAATTCCAAACTTTTCGTTTTAGGAACCTAAGACGAAATACGAGATATTTGGAAATATCCTTGAGTTTTTTTGTAAATTCTATCAATTCTATCATTTAAAATTACCGAATGAATTTTGATATAAATATATTTTTTTGTCAATATATAAGGGCTTGATTTTATTGTATTTTTAGTGTAATGTTTATGCATTGAAGTAGAAAATCGTATTCTAAATAATTTGTCCGTGGCTACTGGCAAAGAATATTGTCAGTTATTATTTAGTTATTTGACATTTTACTCTTTATTTGATATTTTAATTGCATTAGATTTCTATTTTTATAGGAATGCAATAACGATTTCCGCTTGCGGAGATATAAGAGATTTGAGTTTGATATTTTATTATGCCAACAATTCATCAATTAATTAAAAAAAATAGAAAACCATTAAAGAAGAGAATTAAATCTCCTGCTTTAGGCTTTGGATTTAACCCTATCTTGAATAGGCCAAAAAAATATTCTTCTTCATTTAAGAAGGGTGTTTGTTTAAAAGTCTTTACTACTACTCCTACAAAACCTAACTCGGCTTTAAGAAAAGTTGCTAGAGTGAAATTAGGAAATGGAATGGAAGTTACTGCCTATATTCCCGGAGAAGGTCATAATCTTCAAGAGCATTCGATTGTAATGATAAGGGGTGGAAGAGTAAAAGATTTGCCTGGTGTAAGATATCACATTATAAGAGGTACTTACGATTGTGCTGGAGTGCAAGGACGAAAGAAGGAGCGAAGTAAGTATGGTGCTAAAAAACCAAAAAAATAAAAAAATATGGCAGGTTATAAATTCAAAAGAAAAATAATCAATCCAGATTTAGTTTATAATGATGTAATAGTTGCTAAATTTATTAATCAGATAATGATGAATGGGAAAAAGACTATTGCTCAAAAGATAGTATATGGAGCGTTTAATATTATCAAAGAAAAAACTAGTCAGGAACCCTTAGATGTATTCCGGACAGCTATTCAGAACGTTTCTCCCATCTTGGAGGTAAAACCAAAGAGAGTAGGAGGAGCTACTTATCAGGTTCCAATGGAAGTAAAAGCGAATAGGAGGTTAAGCTTGGCGATGAAATGGATGATTGCCACCTCACGAGCCAAAAAGGGGAGATCGATGAGAGAAAAATTGGCGGAAGAGTTGATTGAAGCATCTAAAAATTCTGGTGCTTCTGTAAGGAAGAAGGAAAATGTCCACAAAATGGCTGAGGCCAATAGGGCATTTGCTCACTTCGCATGGTAATCAGAAACAAGCAAGACCTATTTTATTAAGTTAAAATAGGTTTTGTATTATCTGAGCTGAACAGACCTTACATTACCTTTTAGGTGTGAGTAAGCGAGAATGACAAATTATTTAATTTATAAGTAAAAATCAAATTGTATGTCTAGACAATACCCAATTGAAAAATACAGGAATATTGGTATTATTGCCCATATTGATGCGGGGAAAACAACAACTAGTGAAAGAGTTCTTTTTTATACTGGAGTTTCCCATAAAATAGGTGAGGTCCACGAGGGTGCTGCTACTATGGATTGGATGGAGCAAGAAAGAGAGAGAGGTATTACCATTACTTCTGCTGCAACTACTTGTTTTTGGTGTCCTGGAGATTATTTAAAAAAGGAAAAAAAGGATGAATATCGTTTAAATTTGATTGATACTCCTGGACATATTGATTTTACTGCTGAGGTGCAACGAAGCTTGAGAGTCCTTGACGGAGCGGTTGTGGTATTTGATGGTGTGGCAGGAGTGGAAGCTCAGTCTGAAACTGTTTGGAGACAAGCTGATAAATACCAGGTTCCAAGAATTTGTTTTGTAAATAAACTTGATCGTTTAGGGGCATCATTTGAGAGAAGTCTTAATTCTATTTGGACTAAATTGACTAAGAATGCTATTGCACTTCAAATGCCAATTGGAGAAGAAGCAGATTTTGATTCCATTATTGATTTGATTGAAATGAAGCATGTTACTTTTGAAGGTGAAATGGGAAAGGACGTTGTAAAATCTGAAATACCCGCTAATTTGCTTGAAGAAGCTAAGAAATGGAGAAGTAAAATGCTTGAAAAGATTGTAGCTGAAGATGAAGCACTCATGAATAAATATCTTGAGGGGCAAGAAATATCTATTGAAGAGATAAGAATAACTTTGAGAAAAGCTACTATTGATTCTAAATTAATTCCTGTGTTTTGTGGTTCATCACTTAAAAATAGGGGGGTGCAATTAGTTCTTGATGGAGTTGCTTATTATTTGCCAAGCCCGCTAGATGTTCCTCCTATGCATGGAGTTGATCCTGAGAACGAAGAAATAAAAATTGAAAGACATCCTGATGATACTGAACCTTTTTGTGCTTTAGCATTTAAGGTGGCAACCGATCCCTTTGTGGGAACTTTGACATATATTCGTGCTTATTCAGGTAGATTCAATAAAGGTGGCTATCTATATAATACAATTACGGGCGAAAAAGAAAGAATTGGTAGAATTCTTAGAATGCATTCAAATGAACGAGAGGAAGTAGAGGAGGTCTTTGCTGGTGATATTGTTGCTTTGGTAGGATTAAAGAATACAACTACTGGACATACTCTTTGTGAAGAAAAAGGACAAAAGATTATTCTTGAAAAAATTACTTTTCCTGAGCCAGTTATTTCGATTGAAGTTGAGCCAAAAGTAAAAGGAGATCAAGAAAAAATGGCAGTCGGTCTTCGAAAACTTCAAGATGAAGATCCAACATTTAGAATGGAGACTAGTGAGAATGGAGAAACAATTTTGTCTGGTATGGGAGAATTACACTTGGATATTATTGTGGATCGTTTGAAGAGAGAATTTAACGTTGAGACAAATGTTGGAAAACCACAAGTTTCTTATAAAGAAACTATTAATACAAATTCAACTGCTGAGGCTAAATACGTAAAGCAGAGTGGTGGTCGAGGACAATATGGACACGTAAAGATAAAAATGGAGCCAAGAGAAAGAGGAGAAGGATTTTTATTCATTAATGATATTAAGGGAGGTTCAATTCCAAGAGAATACATTCCGGCTGTTGAAAAAGGTATTAGAGAGGCAGTTGATAAGGGAGTAGTAGCTGGGTATCCAATGATTGATGTGCAGGTAAATCTTTATGATGGTTCTTTTCATGAAGTTGACTCTTCAGAAATTGCCTTTAAGATTGCTGCCGCAATGGCATTTCAGGATGGTGCGAGAAAAGCAGGTGCTTATATTCTTGAACCTATTTCAAAGCTTGAGGTAGTGGTTCCACCAAATTATCTGGGAGATGTTATTGGAGATATTTCGTCTCGAAGAGGACAAATAGAAGAAACAAAAGATCGAAGTGATCTTAAAGTAATTGAAGCTAAAGTGCCGTTATCTGAAATGTTTGGATATGCCACAAGTTTACGTTCACTGACAGAAGGAAGGGGAACATTTAGTATGGAATTTAGTAATTATGAAAAGGCTCCTTCAAATATCAGTCAAGAAATCGTTGATGGAAAAAGAAGATAAGTAAGCCTAGCGTGGTAAATTCATTTTTACCAAAGAGTTACGAATAGGGTTTATAACACAATTATGAACTTAAAAGATATTAAGAATTTAATAAATGAAGAAGGTGGAAAGCTAATAATTGCTGATGATAATGGACCAGCGATGGTAATAATGCCATATAGCGATTATAAAAAGTTAAAGAATATTCCAAGTTCAATGTCAATTGAGGATCCAATTGAACAGTTACCGATCATAAAAGACGTATCTGTGCCGAGAGAAAAAAAAGAATCATTTGGAGTAGAAGATTTACCTTTTTAGTGAAGAAGCTGTAACCTTTGTAGGTATTGACTTTTTGGCGATTTTAGGTAAAATAAACTGTGTTAATTTCATTATATTTTTGGGATTTTTCCATTAAAAAAATAATAAAGAAAAATAATTAATTTGCATTGCAGAGAAAAAATATTCTGCAGGCGTTTTAATAATTTTAAAAAAAATATGGCAACAGAAGCTTTTGAGAGAAATAAACCACATTTGAATGTGGGAACTATTGGTCACGTTGATCATGGTAAGACTACTTTAAGTGCTGCTATTTTGCATTGCTTAGCACAAAAAGAAGGAAAAAAGGCCGCAAAATCAATTGATCAGATTGATTCTGCTCCAGAAGAAAAGGCAAGAGGTGTTACTATCAACATCGCTCATTTGGAATACGAAACTGCAAAGAGGCACTATGCTCATATTGATTGTCCTGGACATGCTGATTATATTAAAAATATGATTACTGGTGCTGCTCAAATGGATGGTGCTATTTTAGTAGTTGCTGCTACTGATGGTCCTATGCCTCAAACTAGAGAACATATCTTGCTTGCAAAACAGGTGGGGCTTCCTTCATTTGTTGTTTTTTTAAACAAATGTGACATGGTTGAAGATCCTGAAATGATTGACCTAGTTGAGGATGAAGTTAGAGAGCTTTTGAAAAAGAATGGATTTCCTGGTGATGAAATACCAGTAATTAGAGGTTCTGCTCTTAAGGCTCTAGAAGCAACAAGTGTTGATGATCCTTGGGCACAAAAAGTTATTGAACTTATGGATAAATTAGATGATTACATTCCTGAACCAATAAGAGACATACAAAAACCTTTCTTGATGGCTATTGAGGATGTATTTTCTATTGAAGGAAGAGGTACTGTTGCAACTGGAAGAATCGAAAGAGGTGTTATTAATTCTAATGAAGAGGTTGAGGTTGTTGGAATTAGACCAAACCAAAAGACCACTGTTGTTTCTGTAGAAATGTTTAACAAGTCACTTACAAGTGGCCAAGCTGGTGATAATGTTGGTATGCTTCTTAGAGGTCTTAAAAAAGAAGATATTGAAAGAGGTCAAGTTTTGGCTAAGACTGGAACTATTACTCCACATACAGAATTTGAAGCTCAAATTTATGTATTGACAAAGGAAGAGGGTGGAAGACATACCCCGTTTTTTACTGGATACAAACCACAATTCTTTATTAGAACTGCTGATATTACTGGAGATGTAATTTTACCTGCTGGAACTGAAATGGTTATGCCTGGTGATACTGTAGATGTATCTGTTAAATTAATTGTTCCTATAGCACTTGAAGAAAAACAAGGTTTTGCTATTAGAGAAGGAGGAAGAACCGTTGGTGCCGGTGTTATTACCAAGATTACAAAATAGTTTGAAATATAAAAAAGATGTCAACTTCAACTGCGAAGAAAACTGAAAATAAGGACACACCAAAATTGAGAATTAAGCTTCGAGCTTATGATCATAGAATTCTCGACAAAAGTTCACAACAAATTATTGATATGGCACAACGTTGTGGAGCTAAGGTTTTGGGGCCAATTCCTTTACCAGTAGAGATAACAAAATATACTGTTAATAGGTCAACTTTTGTTCACAAAAGTTCACGCGAGCAATTTGAGATGCGAGTTCATAAAAGATTGATTGATATCTTGGTGCCAAATCAAAAAGTAGTTGAGTCGTTAAAAACCTTGACTCTTCCTGCTGGAGTTGATACTGAAATTAAAAGTATAATATAATCCTTGGATTTAATAGAGTTGTTTTACTAGTCTGAAGCTGGACTGGTGTCCAGCTTTTATTACCCTTACAGTTACTATGAAATGCATATTAGGTAAAAAAATTGAGATGAGTCAAGTCTTTGACAAGGACGGAAAAGTTATTCCTGTGACTTTAGTTCAGGTTGGCGATTGTAATATTGTTCAAGTAAAGACTATGGAAAAAGATGGCTATACTGCCATTAAGGTAGGGTTTGAGAACTTACCAGAAAGAAAGGTATTGAAATCAGGTACTCCTTTTAGGCATCTTAAGGAATTTAGATGTGAAGATATTTCTTCTTATTCTATTGGAGACATAATTGAACCTTCGGTATTTATCGAAGGAGATAGGGTAAAGGTTTCAGGAACAGCTAAAGGTAAGGGTTTTCAGGGAGGTGTAAAGAGATGGGGATTTCATGGAAGGAATGCTACTCATGGTGTAAAGCACGAAGAAAGAACTATCGGTTCTATCGGGTGTTCTATTCCATCTAGAGTTATCAAAGGTAAAAAAATGCCTGGAAGAACTGGAGGTGGCAGAATTTCTGTTAAGAATTTGGAAGTGGTGAAAATTGATAATCAAAACAAAATCATTGCTCTTCGAGGTGCTATTCCTGGTAGAAGAGGAACGCTTTTAGAAATAAGAGGAGAATAATATGAAAACGACAAGTTTGAAAACTAAAAAAGAAATTTCTACTACGAATGAAATGGTCAAGAAATTAGGGTTACCTGAAGAAATCTTTAGCGTTCCATTGAATGCCGACTTGGTGCACCAAATAACTGTTTCTCAGATGGGAAATCGAAGACAATCTATTGCACATACAAAAGACCGTGCGGAAGTAAGAGGAGGTGGAATAAAACCTTGGAAACAAAAAGGTACTGGTCGTGCAAGACATGGTTCTAATCGTTCACCGATTTGGGTTGGTGGAGGTATTACTTTTGGACCTAGAAGTGATAAGGTTTGGGAAAGAGTTGTCCCAAAGAAGATGAAAAGAAAGGCTCTTTTTATGGTTCTTTCCGAGAAATTAAATAATAATCTTTTGATATTGGTAGATAAAATTTCGATGGATGAGCCAAAAACTAAGGTTGCTCTTGAATTTTTAAAAAAGAATTCAATTAATAATGAAAGTTGTTTGGTAGTTTTACCAGAGTTAAATAGAAACACTATATTATCTTTTGCAAACTTACCAAAGACTAAAACAATACAAGCTAAGGATTTGAATTGTTTAGATTTACTTTCTTCTAAGTATTTATTGATTGATAAGATCGGAATAGAAAAAATAAAAGAAACTTTTTTGAGCTCAAAGGAAGATAATTCTGAAATGGAAGAAGAAAAACAAATTAATTAATTGCTATGGCCCAACAAAAAAATACAATTAAAAAGGAAGGTGCTTTAATGGAATCTATGGGTGTATTAAAACGACCACGTATTACGGAGAAAGCCGCTATCTTAGCAGAAGAAAATTTTTATGTTTTTGAAGTAGAAAGTAGGACTAATAAAATAGAAGTTAAAAAAGCCGTTGAGCAATATTTTAAGGTTAATGTTGAAGGCGTGAATATTGATAATTTGCCAAGGCAAAAGGTTCAAAAAGGAAAGATTGTAGGATATAAGAATGGATGCAAAAAAGCAATTGTTAAAGTTAAAAAAGGGCAAAAGATTGATATAATCGAAAAATAATATGATCAGGAGAATTAAATTAGACAATTTAAAAGTTTTAACCAAAAACAAAAAGCCTGAAAAAAATCTTTTGGTTAGAATCAAGAGAACTGGAGGTAGAGGTAGTAATGGAAGGATAACTACTTGGCAAACAGGAGGAGGAGCTCGAAAGATGTATCGTCTTGTTGACTTTAAACAGACCAAGAAGGATATTCCGGCTGAAGTAATTGCACTTGAATATGATCCAAACAGAACTGCTTTTATTGCATTATTACAATATGAAGATGGAGAGAAGAGGTATGTGATTGCACCTCAGGGACTTAAAGTCGGAACAAAGATTATAACAGCGGAAAAAGCGGAACCCGAAATTGGAAATCGAATGAAAATGAAAAATATCCCTGAAGGATCAATGATTTATAATCTTGAGCTTGAACAGGATATGGGGGCTAAACTTGTGCGATCTGCTGGTGCTTGTGCAGTGTTATTGAGTAAGGATTCTGGGTATTGTCAAATAAAGATGCCTTCATCTGAAATTAGAAAAATTTCTGAAGAGTGCTATGCTTCTTTAGGTACAGTATCAAATCCGGAACATCGTTTTATTAGATGGGAAAAGGCCGGAAAAAGTCGTTGGAAAGGTATTAGGCCACACGTAAGAGGTTCTGCAATGAATCCTTGTGATCATCCTCATGGAGGAGGTGAATGTGGATCTCCAATTGGTATGCCATATCCTAAGACCCCTTGGGGAAAACATGCTCTTGGTGTCAAGACTAGAAACAAGAGAAAGTGGACAACCAAATTAATTGTTCAAAGAAGAGTTAAAAAGAAGAGAAAATAATAAGTAAAAAAATATGGCAAGAAGTCTTAAAAAAGGTCCTTATATTGATGAAAGGTTGTTAAAAAAGCTTGAAGGTCTTAAAGCTAGCGAAGCTGTTAGTATTAAGACATGGGCTAGAGCTTGCACTATTGTCCCTGAAATGATTGGTTTCACATTTGGTGTTCACAATGGGAAAAACTTTATTGAGGTTAGAGTGAACGAAGAAATGGTTGGGCATAAGTTGGGCGAGTTTTCTCCTACTACGAAATTTTTGAAACATGGAGGAAAGATGCAAAAAGGAATAGATAAGAAATAAAGATAATTAACGAATATGGCTTTTGAAGCAAAACTAAAACATTTAAGAATAGCACCTCGAAAAGTTAGGCTAGTGGCCGATTTGGTTAGAGGAAAAAAGGTTGAAGAAGCTCAAGCTATTTTAAATTTTACTGTTAAGAGAGCCTCTCTTCCGGTTTTAAAGCTTTTGAATTCTGCGCTTGCTAATGCTAAAAATGTTGCACAGAAAGATAGCTCAAGCTTATTTATTTCCAAGATTACTGTTGATGGAGGTCCTGTTTTGAAAAGAATTCTTCCTAGAGCTAAAGGAAAAGCAGATAGGATGATAAAAAGATCTTCTCATATTACAATTGTTCTTGACGAAAGAAGAGGGGAAGTGAAAGAGGTTAAGAAAGTAAAGAAGGTTACTGCAAAGGTAACTGATAAAAAAGTAAATCCGTCACTATTGATGGAAAATAATTAGACTAAAATGAGCCACAAAGTCCACCCAAAAATATTTCGAATTAGAGGAATCGCCGATTGGCTTTCTCATGGATTTTACGGAAAAAGTCCTAGATTTGACATTCAAGAGGATTATATTATTAGAACCTTCTTTAAAGACAAACTTAAGGAATCCAGTGTTGAGAAAGTAGAAATTGAAAGATATCCAAACAAAACTAATGTTATTATTTTTTCAGCTAGACCTGGATTGATAATTGGCAGAGGCGGAGAGGGAGTCGAGAAATTGAAGCAAGGTCTTTTAAAAGAAATTTTTAGAAAAATGAATCTTTCTTTAAAAGAATTATATGCTTTGACAAAAACGTTAAGAATTGAAATTAAAGAAGTTTCTAATCCTTGGATTTCAGCTGAGCTTGTGGGGCAATGGATTGCTCAGAAGATTGAAAAAAGAACTCCTTTTAGAAAGACCATAAAACAATCTCTTGAGAAAGTAATGGCAAGCAAGGGCGTAAAAGGAGCAAAGGTCGAAGTTTCTGGTCGTTTAGATGGTGCTCAGATTGCTAGAAGTGAATGGCTTGATAAAGGTCGTTTACCTAGACAAACAATCAGAGCTGATATTGATTATGCTATTGTTGAGGCGAGATGTACTTATGGCACGGTCGGTATAAAAGTCTGGATTTATAAAGGAGAAAGATTTGATAAATAAAAAATACTATGTTAGCGCCAAAAAAGTTAAAGCACCGAAAACAACAGAAGGGTAGAAGAATCACTAGAACTTTTGAATCCAGAGGAACTAAGATTAGTTTTGGAAGTTATGGACTAAAGGCAACGACTGCTAAATGGATTACTAGTGCTCAGATTGAGGCTTGCCGAAGAGCAATCATTAGATACCTTAGAAAAGGTGGAAAACTATGGGTTAGAATTTTTCCTGATAAGGTTATCACAAAAAAAGGTCAAGAGGTTCCGATGGGTGGTGGAAAAGGATCTTTAGATCATTATGTTTGTCCTGTGAGACCTGGTAGAGTTTTATTTGAGCTAGAAGGGATTGACGAAAAGAGTGCTCAAGAGGCATTCAGAAAAGCAGGTAGTAAACTCCCTGTTAAAACTAAATTTGTAAAGAAATAAAATGAAGTACAAAGAAGTAACTCAAAAAAATAGAGAGGAATTACTTAAAATACTTGCCGAGAACAAGAAAAAAATGCAGGATGTCCGTTTTAAGGAAGCTGTCGGTAGTGTTAAGAATACCAAGGAAATTAAAGATCGAAAAAAAGAAAACGCCAGAATCTTAACTTATTTAAATAACACCAAGTAATATGCCAAAAAGAACACTTACAGGTCTAATAGTATCAGATAAAATGGATAAAACCGTGGTGGTTAGGGTTGAGAGTATTAAGGAGCATCCTCTTTATAGAAGAAAGTATAAGTCTCACCAGAAATATAAAGCTCATGATGAGACTAATCAATATAAGCAAGGAGAAAAGGTCATCATTGAAGAGTCTATGCCACTAAGCCATGATAAGAGATGGAAAGTAATAGGTAAGGCTGCCTAATTAAATTTTTTAATTTGAAATTATATGATTCAAACAGAGACACTATTAAAGGTGGCAGACAACTCTGGAGCTAAAACAGCAAAATGTATTCGTGTATTGGGTGGTACTAGAAAAAGGTATGCTCAGATAGGGGACATTATTGTGGTCGCTGTAAAAACAGCTGAGCCAAGAAAGGCTGTTAAGAAGCACCAAGTTGTAAAAGCCGTGATTATTAGACAATCACAGGCAGTAAGAAGAAAGAATGGTAGCTACATCAGATTTGATGATAACGCTATTGTTATTCTTGATGGAAGTGGAAAGGAGCCTAAGGGTACAAGAATTTTGGGACCAGTTGCTAGGGAAGTCAGAGAAAGAGGATTTGAAAAAATCTCTACAATGACTAAAGATTTAGTTTAAGTTTTATATTCAAAAGAAGAAATATGAAAATAAAAAAGAATGACCAAGTTTTAATAATCGCTGGAGATGATAAAGGGAAGAAGGGGAAAGTCTTGAAGGCTATGCCAAGTATTGGCAGGGTTGTGGTTGAAGGTGCAAATTTGGCCAAGAAACATATAAAGCCGAAAAGAAATGGAGAAAAAGGACAAGTTGTAAAAATACCAAAACCCTTAGATATTTCTAAGGTACAATTTCTTTGTCCAAAGTGTGGTCAAGCAGCCAAGATAGGACATGATGTTAGTGGTGAAGTAAAATCACGTGTTTGTAAGAAGTGCAAAGCAAAATTATAATTTTTATTAATTGTTTTACTGGTATGTCAGAAATAAAAGAAAAATATGAAAAAAAGGTAGTGGCTGCAATGCAGGAAAAATTTGGCTACAAAAACAAAATGTCTGTACCAAAAATTCAGAAAGTAGTTGTTAATACTGGTTTTGGTAAGATAATTGGAACTAAGACAAAGGATGAACAACGAAAGTTTTCTGAGTATGTCTTAACTAATTTTTCTCAAATTACAGGACAGAAGCCAGTCTTAACAGCTGCTAGAACATCAATTTCTTCTTTTAAATTAAGAGAAGGTAGTATTGTTGGCTCTAAGGTAACGCTAAGAGGTAAGAAAATGTTTGACTTTTTAGAAAAAGTTGTAAATATTGTCCTTCCTCGTTCTCGTGACTTTAGGGGAATAAATATTATGGCAGTTGATAAAGGTGGAAACTTGAATATAGGAATTAAGGAGCATATTGTTTTTCCAGAGATTTCTCCTGAAAAGTCTCCAATTATTTTGGGGCTTCAGATTACCGTTACCACTAATGCCAAGTCAAAAGAAGAGGGCTTAGAATTATTCAAGTTGCTTGACTTTCCTATTAAGAAAAGTTAAAGTCAATAAAGTATTATAAACTAGATTATTATGCCAAAACAATCGCAAATCGCAAAATCAGCAAAGAAACCTAAATTTTCTTCTAGAATCGTAAGAAGATGTTTTAAGTGCGGACGAAAGAGAGGTTATATTAGAAAATTTGGTCTATGCAGAATCTGTTTTAGGGAGATGGCAAATAAGGGCGAAATACCCGGAATTAAAAAAAGCAGTTGGTAAACACAAAAAACTATGGACACAATAGCAGATATGATCACTTCTATTAATAATGCGCAAGCTGTTTGCAAAAAGCAAATAGTAGTTTTTCCTTATTCTAATTTCAAATTTAACATACTTCAGTTGTTGAAGGATGAGGGGTTTGTTGTAGATGTTCAGAAAAAAGGAAGGCTTGCTACAAGGAGAATCGTCGTTGATCTAAAGTATGATGAAAACGATAGGCCGGCAATATCCAAAATGAAACTTGTTTCAAAGCAAGGTCAGAGGATATACTCCAAGGCAACCGAACTTAAGAGTGTAAAATCAGGATATGGAATTTCTATTATTTCTACTTCAAAGGGATTGGTTACAAATAAAGAAGCTAAAAAACAGAAGCTTGGAGGAGAGATAGTTTGTCAGTTGTGGTAATTTTATTAAATTTTTAACAAAGAGATTATGTCAAGAATCGGAAAAAAACCAATTAAAATATCTGCTGGTGTTGAAGTAAAAATGAATGACAAAACTTTTGAAATCAAGGGACCAAAGGGAACTTTGACTAGAGAGATTGTTCGTGAAATTGACGCTGAAGTTAAAGATGGTGAGATTAATTTTACTCCAAGAAATCACGATAAGAAATCTTTAGCTTTTTGGGGATTAACACGAACTCTTATTTCTAATATGATTGACGGAGTAACTAAAGGTTATGAGAAAAAATTGGAAATAAATGGAGTTGGTTTTAAATGTAAAGTAGAAGGAAAGGATCTTATCTTAGACGTAGGATTTAGTCATAGTGTAAAAGTACCTGCCCCTGAGGGAATTACTTTTGCTACTGAAAAAAATGTAATTACTGTTACTGGAATAGATAAGGAATTGGTTGGGCAAGTTGCAGCAACAGTTCGAAGAGTAAAAAAGCCTGAGCCTTATAAGGGAAAGGGCATTAAATATGTTGGCGAGGTAATTAGAAGGAAGCTTGGAAAGAAAGCTGCTTAATGTTAAAAATTTGAAGTTATTATTATGTTGACACTTACTGAAAAAAGAATAAGAAGACACAGGAGAGTTAGGGCCAAAATCTTTGGATGTGCCGAAAGGCCTCGTCTTTGTGTTTTTCGTTCTAATAATCATATCTATGGTCAGTTAGTAGATGACTCAAAAGGTTCTACTATTGTTTCCGCGAGCGATAATGAAGTTTCTAAAAAAGATACAAAAACTTCTCTTTCAAAAGAGGTCGGCGTTTTGTTAGCTAAAAAAGCCATTGAAAAAAATATTTCACAGGTTGTTTTTTATAGAGGTGGATATCAGTATCATGGTAGAGTAAAGGCTTTAGCTGAAGGAGCTAGAGAGGCCGGTTTAAAATTTTAATTTTATGATGATAAAAAAAGACGTTAAGCCAACAGGAAAACCAGGTAATAATAGAACACCAAACGACAATAGGAAGTTTGATGGAAAGAAGAGAGAGTATAAGGATTTTAAAAAGGATCAACCAAAAGATGAGTTCGAGTCTAAATTACTTGATTTAGCTAGAGTGACTAAGGTTACTGGAGGTGGAAAGAATATGAAATTTAGAGCAGTTATGGTTGTTGGTGATAAAAATAGAAGAGTAGGTGTGGGTGTTGCAAAGGGTCTTGATGTGTCTCAAGCTATTGAAAAAGCTACTCGAGATGCTAAGAAAAATGTAATAGAAATTCCTTTGATTAGAGGGACTATTCCTTTTGAAGTAATGGCTAAATATGGACCATCAAAGATTTTATTGAAACCTCAAATGGAAGGTAGGGGGCTTGTTGCTGGGGGTACTGTTAGGGTTATTTGTTCTCTTGCTGGAATTCAAGATATTTCATCAAAGATTTTAAGTACAACGACTAATAAGTTAAATAATGCCAGAGCTACAATGAGTGCTTTATCTAAATTAAAATCTGTTAAGAAAACTTTAAATTCTAAAATTTAGTAAATTTTGATTTAAAGAATTAAATAAAAAAAATGCAGTTACATCAATTAAAAAAAAATAGCACTTTTAAGGACGAGAAGAGAGTCGGAAGAGGTGGAAAAAAAGGTACTTATTGTGGAAAAGGAGGAAAAGGACAGAAAGGAAGAGCTGGTGCTAAATTCAAGCCTATTATTAGGGGATGGATTAAAGGATATCCTAAATTAAGAGGTTATAATTTTAATACAAGATCTGATGTTTCTGTGCTTAATTTATCTGATTTGGAAAAGGGATTTCAATCAAAGGAAATTGTCACTCCAGCTTCTTTGATATTGAAAAGAATCATTAGACGAGTTGACGGAAAAGCTCCTAGTGTTAAAATTTTGGCCAATGGGGATATTACGAAATCTTTTTTTATTGATGGTTGTGTTGTGTCTGCTAAGGCAAAGGAAAAAATTGAAAAAGCAGGTGGTTCCGTAAAAGAAAAAGAGGTTAAGAAAATAGAAAAGAAAACAAGTAAGACTATTAAAAAATAAGATTATTTTAAATTTTATTTATGGCTAAACTATCAAACATTTTCAAAGAAAAAGATTTAAGAGGTAAGGTTTTTTTTATTTTAGCTATCCTTGTTTTTGCACGATTACTCGCCAATATTTCGATTCCTGGTATAAATAGTACAGGTTTGGATTTTATGATGGACAATCAATATTTTGGAATGTTGAAACTTTTCACTGGAGGTGCTTTTGATAAATTTTCGCTTGTGATGCTTGGTTTGGGGCCATACATTACTGCTACAATTATTTTTCAGTTATTGACTCTTATTTTTCCAGCTATGGAAAAGCTCTATAAGGAAGAAGGAGAGCAGGGAAGGAGAAAATTTAATCAATACTCAAGAATTGCTACTCCGTTTATTGCTGGTGTGCAAGGATGGGCAATGTTAGGATATTTGAAGCAAGTGCAGGTTATTGGAGAATTGGACGTAATGACAACCATTCTGGCTGTTGCATCTATTATTGTTGGTTCAATGATTATGATGTGGCTTGGAGAATTGATTACAGAAAAAGGTATCGGTAATGGAGTTTCTTTATTGATTCTTGCTGGAATTGTTACTGAGCTGCCGGTGAGTATTGCTACTATGATTAATACTTTTGATTCGTCCGTTCTTATATCATATATTTCATTTTTTATAGCTTCTCTTGTGATCATTGCTGGTGTCGTTCAGATAAATGAGGCCAGAAGAAATATTCCAGTTTCTTATGCTAGAAGAATCCGAGGTGATTATGGAAATTCTTCTACTTACCTTCCGTTAACGATTAATCCAGCTGGTGTTATTCCTGTTATTTTTGCAATTTCAATTCTAATGATTCCAAATATGTTAGCATCATTTTTGAAATGGGATGGAGTTGTTACTTTTTTAGCGAATCCTTGGATTTATGGAATTATTTATTTTGTTTTAGTATTTGTGTTTACTTTCTTTTATACAAATATTACTTTTGATCCTAAAAATATTTCTTCTAATTTACAGAAATCTTCTGGATTTGTCCCTGGAATAAGACCTGGAGAAGCAACTACTAATTATATACAGAAGGTTTTGAATAGGGTGCTTGTAATTGGAGCCACATCTTTGGGATTGATTGCTATTATGCCATCGATAGTACAGGGAATGACAGGTATTCAGCAGTTCAGTTTCTTGGTTGGTGGAACTTCTTTATTGATTGTGGTGAGTGTTGTTCTTGAAACTATGCGACAAGTTAACGCACAACTTGAAATGAGAGAATATGATATCTAATTATTATTGCTTTGTTTAGTTTTTAAAATTAAATATTTGCTGTATTTACTATTTGAAGGGGAGGATTGATTGGGTTCAATCCTTTCTTTATTGTAACAATATAAAATAAATTTTAAATTAAATTAAACTTCGTTCTTTTTGCAATTATTTTGCACTTGGAGCTGGGGTTAATTAAAAAATATGGATCGTAGTAAACCTTTAGTTTTAGTTTTTTTAGGCAAGTCTGGTGCTGGTAAAGGCACTCAATTAGATATGCTTCGTGAAAAAATGGGTTTTGATTTTATTGGGAGTGGAGACCTTCTACGTGCTCGTAAGCAGGAATTAGATTTTACTGGAAAAAAAATTGCTGGTGTGATTGATAATGGAGGATTGATTGCTACTCCAGTAATTTTTTCTTTGTGGATGTCTGAATTTGAAAGATTGAAAGATAATGAAAATAATCTTAAAGGAATTATAATTGATGGTTCTCCAAGAAAAATAAGAGAGGCTTATTTGATGGATGAGGCTTTAAATTGGTACGATTGGATTGATAATTTTAAAGTAATATTATTAGAGGTTTCAGACGAGGAGGTTTTGTCTCGTATAGCGAATCGACGAATTTGTAATCAGTGCGGAGAAATCGTACCTTATGTTGGAGTTTTAAAAAAAGTAACTCATTGTCCAGAATGCAGTGGTGAACTTGTGAAACGACCAGAAGATTCTGAACAAGAATCTGTAAAGAAGCGTTTGGATTGGTTTAGACAGGAAGTTAATCCAGTTATTGAGTTTTATAAAGAACAAAATAAATTAGTTACAATAAATGGTGATCAGGTGGTTGAAAAAGTTTTTGAGGATATTTTAAAAGCCATACAAGGTTAAACAAAATGATAACAATAAAGACAAAAGAGGAAATTGAAGTAATGCACAGGGGAGGCAAAATATTGGCTTCAATTATGGATAAGTTAGAAGGCGAAGTAAAGCCTGGCTTGGTTGCTGATGATTTAGAATTTTTGTCTAAAAAGCTAGTGAAGGAAACGGGTGGAGCTTTAAGTTTTGAAGGACAGGGAGGATTTCCTGCCGGTCTTTGTTTTTCTATAAATGATGAAATAGTCCATGGATTGCCAAGAAAAAAAATACTTAAAGATGGAGACGTTATAAGTCTTGATTTCGGAATTTTTTTTAAATTAGAAAAATTTTTGGGAAAAGATATAGACTTTGATAAGTATCCAAACTTGAGAAATGGTTTCCATACTGACATGGCTCGAACTTATGTCGTTGGAGGTACTCCTGATTCGGAAATTGATAGGTTGGTCAAAATAACAAAAAAAACCCTTAAGCGGGGCATTAAGAAGGTTAGGCCAGGAATATCTTTGGGTGATGTAGGGGAGACGATGTTTCGCTATGCCGATAACCAAGGATTTGGTGTTATTAAGGCGTTGTGTGGTCATGGAATTGGGGCAGAACTACATGAAGATCCTGAGATTTTGAACTACGGAAAAAGACACACTGGTGAGATACTTAAGGAAGGAATGGTTTTTTGTATTGAGCCGATGTTGACTAATGGGGGAAATCGGATTGTACGAAGTAAGGATGGGTTTTCTTATATTACGGAAGATAGTTCGATTGCTGCCCATTTTGAACATATGGTAGCGGTTGTTAAAGACGGATGTATTGTTTTAACTGAATAAATGAAAAAGTAAGCGTAGCGGACTTAGGTCCGTTTTTTTGTTGTAGAATTAGTAATTCGCATTGAGATTCTCGACTAGATCCCTCCAAAGGCGTACAGATTCAGATAAATGAGAATGACAAAAAGGGGGGCAAGAATGACAAGAAAAAGGTCTTTTTGATAAATTTTTTAGAAAATAAATTGAGGGTATTGACAATAGCAGAATTTAGCCATAGTATGAATTCAGCACTTTTTTGAACACTTGTACATTTCATTGTTAAAAAGTACCTTTCAAAGGTTTGTAACTTTACACTCATAGTAAAATAAATTCTGTTTTGGATAGAAATTCGATTCGTGAAAAGGAAAGAATCATATAAGATTAATCAATAAACACATAACATGAACAAAAAGTTATTTTTTGGTTTGTTCATGGGTATGATTGCGTTTTGGACTCAGCTAGCTCTAGCTGCGACTCCGGGACAGGTGGTTATTAACGAATTCATGATCAATCCGTCAGTTGGACAGGAATGGTATGAAGTTCTTAATACAACTACTTCTCCAATAGACTTGAGTGGTTTCAAGATTGATCGAACGATTACTGGCGATTCTATGAGTTTATCTGGCACTTTGCCTGCAGGTGGAATTTTAGTATTTTCTACTAATTCTAATGCAGTAAATAATGCTGGAGATACTATAATTTTGAAAGATGCTTCTAACACTGAGATTTCGGCGGTTTCTTATGGAACTCAAAATCCCGTAGGAGTACCTCATTTGACAGGTGTTTTAGGAAGTAACCAAGCTGGATATATTTCTAATACTGATACTAATAATCCAGTTTACTCTATTGGGACTCCTTCTCGAGGTTGGTTTAATAATGCAACTAACTGGACTTGTGACCAATTAAATGGACAAGGATCCTTACCCACAACAAGCCCAACAATAAGTTCTATTGTGGACTGTTTAACTTCTCAGGCAATAATTACAAATCTGGCCACTTTTGCTGATTTTACTTCTGTAAGTGGTTTGTATTTTGAAAGAAGGTCTGATTTTTCTGAAATAACATCGGTTATTGGAAAAATTGAGTTTAACGACCCATTGAACTTAACTGGCACTGCAACCGTTAACTATCTTAAATTACTGAGTAGCAAAATAAATATTTCGGAAAATGAAAGGATAGTTTTTATCGGCCTTAGTAATACGGAAAATACTGTTTTTGACGCAGTCAATGCAACAATTACAATGTATGGACTTGATGCCTTAACATTAATTCCAGGTATTATTGTACGGTCTGATAACGGAACTATAATTGATTTTGGCAATTCTGATTATCCCACTATAACCGGGAAGACTTTTGATATAAACAATAATACTTTTAGCTTTTCTGTAGATGGTTTTACTAGCTTTGAGGTAAAGCGAATTATTTTTACTGCTGCTATTGATTATTCAAAAGATGGTGGAATTACATATTCTTCAAGTGTTTCCGCCAAACAGGGCGATACTTTAAGAATTAGGGCTACTTTTAGTGAAAATGTAGCCACAACTCCTACACCTCAATTAACAATTAGTGACGACATTCTTGTTGCTACTAATATGGTTAAAATTGATGATACACATTACTACTACGACATTACTATTCCCGCAGGAAATGTTACTCCTTCGGTTAGTTTAGGTTTGGGTACAAATGTTGTAGGCGATGTAATAACCTCTGTACCAACTAGTGGTGCAACCTTTACTATAAACAACGCAATTCCTACTACTCCAACAATTACTCAGATTGGAAACGCTGGAAACTATATTAATGATGCCAACAAAACTACAGTTAGTGTAACTGGTACCGCTGAAGCAAATTCACTGGTAAGTGTTGTTTTG
>Ga0172381_10000134_pt1 | contig 85247 bp, 127 predicted proteins | sample Leawel6488metaG_FD_119754 | JGI IMG/M metagenome (GOLD analysis project Ga0172381, IMG submission 119754) | Leachate microbial communities from a municipal landfill in Southern Ontario, Canada - Leachate well 64-88 metaG | ecosystem: Engineered > Solid waste > Landfill > Unclassified | place...
GTGAGGCCAAGCGGGATATATCCATCCCGCTTTGTTCATCGTGCTTGGAAATGGGTATGGACGCGGGCCATGAGACGGGAAGGTAAACGTGGAATTGAGAAGGAGTCTGCTGGAACCATTCATGCCACCAAAGAGCGGGACACCGGCACGGATATGACAGTGACGCTCACCGAGAAAGACATTTCAGAGTTTAACAAAAAAGTAGCTGGATTCAACGCCATCTTTGAGATGGCCGAGAAAATAGACCAGTCAAAACTTGACAAACACGTTGACATATAAGAGCGAGGTGAAGTCATGAATCCATCCGGACATTGCCCGCACTGTGGCGCACCATACTACCTCCAACCCACCGACCCGCACGGTCAGGGACCGAGAGTCTATACCTGTGAGTGTGAGAGAGGATGGGCTAAATGAGCAATTCGACCGAAACAGTTGTTGTCCAATACCGTGTTGTTCAGACAACTTTGAGACCATGTGATAAGCGTACTTTTGCCTCTCTTCGATATGCTCCGAAGAAACCGATATATAAAAAGCAAGGAAGCGAATCATGAATCTTATACCAAATTTTATCTATAAATGGTATAGCCAAGTGGAGCGAATACTACCATCCATCAAAGCCGCGCTCACATAAAGGAGAATGACGATGAACGAACATAATGACATAAAACTCTGTGCCACTATTCGATGTGGACATAACCGGCCACCCGCACCATGCAAAATTGAAAGCGAACTCCGCGCCGCCCTCGATGAGAAGGACAAGAAGATTGAGGAGTGGAAGTCCGCCTATGCCAACCTATACGACGAGGCAAGCAGGGCAATGGCCAACGAGCGCAAGAAGCGTATGGAAGAGTATGACACATACAGCACCACGCTTGCGGCGCGGGACAAGGAGATTGCCCAGCTTCGCGCCTTGCATGACCAGATGGTAACGCAAATGGTCGAGGCTGACATGCTCGGTATGCGGTACAAGGAAGAGGCGGAACGGCTCAAGGCCGAATTCACCAGCTACTCCATCATGGGAGACGTGTCCGAGGCTATTGCCTTCCATATGATACATTCATGGATGAGGGCTATTCAGACGGCATGGCAGAAGCAGAATGAGGCCATCAAGGTGCGGGATACCATAATAAAAGAATTGGTTGAATCATCACGAGAAGTTCTTTCTTCTGCGGTAATATTGTCCAAAGAGTATTTGAGCGTATTCGACACTTGGCCAGATACAGCAACAATACAGGGCTGGGATAAAAAACGATGGGTGTGTGCACTTAAGGCAAAAGATAGGATGAATAACGCTCTCGCCAAAGCCACCGAGCAATTCGGATGGAGAAGCCATGAACAACTGTTTCGACGATGACCGCTCTCTTGGAAGCCTTGAGCCTGACAGGGAAAGCTATGAAGCCTATGAGAAGGAGCGTGACCCATCTTTGAAGATTGCGCACGAGCAATCATATGGGCCAGGAACGATAAATGAGAGCAGGACGGAACCTAAGTTTAAGCCCGGTGACGAAGTGACACATGTTGAACTAGGCGGTGCCTTCATTGTAACCAACTGGTATTGGTTCAACGATATGTGGTGGTATAACACGGGTAGGTCCACTGTTATAGCTGTAGGTGAGTCGAAGTTGAGGCTTGTCAAGAAGGAGAAACCATGAACCTCATACCAGATTTTATTTATAAATGGTTCAATCGTAACAAATCCTCAATCCCACAACGAGGGGTTATGGTTCACGATTATAGTAAGCCACACTGCTATTGGGGACATGACTATGAAATATCAACAATGTCAGAAGATGGACGGAAGTTACATATACTTGGCTTTGGAAGTGGATTACATGTCGGTGATTTGTTTATTATAAGCAGTGGTGCAGGTGGGCAGATACACTATGAGATAAAATCCATAGATTATTATAGTGACCCTTCTGATATGTGGAGTGCGAACATTGAATTTATCTAATGAGGTAAAATAATGAACATCATACGTGACAGAATAGTGATGAAAGTTGTTGAAGATAAACTAACCTTGGAAGATGAGGTTAGTCCAAAAATAATAATGCCGGAAGAGATTAAACGAATAGATACTTTAGCCACCGGTGTTTATCAAGTGACATTGATAGATGGAAAATTCTGTATTCTTGAACCTGGTAATCATCGGCTCGATCGTCCTACTGGAGAGAAGGTAGAAGAGCAAGAAATCTTTGAAAATGATCGTGTTAAATACACACGTGAAGATGATACTGATTTCTATGAGCCAGAAGGAACAATAAAATTTTCTTCTGGAAAATTTATTGTAGAATGGGATGATTATGATAAAGAAGACCTATGTTACTATGATAGTATTCTCACTATTATAGGTATGGAACCATTTGAAGATAAGTTATAATTATTTTAAATAACTTCATAAAAGTAGTTGACATTTAACTACCAATGATTTATATTATTACTATTGAAATTGAAACAGAGGTAAAAACTTAAACTAGGAGAATGCAATGGAAGAAATTATCATTGAACTTGCTGAAGCATTGAAGTGGTATATTGAAAATGATGATGCAAATGAAGAAGATACTTATTATATGGCTGGGCAGAATCGAGCACGAGAAGCTCTTAAACGTTTTAATGAAGCTCGCTAGGAAATGAATTTTCATAGAAATATAAACAGAGGAGAATGCAATGGAAACCGCAAACAAACTTTCCCCCGAACAGATTGAGAATTGGCGCAGAGTTCTTTTTGGAATGATTGGTCCGTACGCTATAATTATGCCTGATTATGAAATTCAGAGATACAAAGATAATCTTCAAGCCAAACTTAATAGTTTGGATGAAAATGAAATTGAACCCGATTTTAAACCGAAGCCTATGACAGCTATGGAACTTGCTTTCGCTAAAGTGAAAAAATAGTTTTAAACTTTGGAGGATATCATGGAAAAGAATGAAATGAAATTTAAGATTCCTCTTCATTATCTCTCAGTTCTTGAGCGTGACATTGAAGATTTGAATAAAAAAGCTGAGAAGCTTGGTTGTGATAATGTCGAGCTTACAGTGATAAGGAAGTTTTACGAAAATTCCAATATCAATATGAATGAAATTCTCGCTTTTGCTGAAGTTAAAGTTTCTGGTTCTGCTCCGAAGTTCTCAGACTGGGAATGGGTTGGAGCTATCTTCACAGATCATCTTACTAAAGCTGTTACAGTAAGACGGCCTAAACTCTGCAAATATGTAGATCTGACGAATTTTACTCTTACTCCAACACGATGTGATCATTGTGGTTTTAACAGAGACCGCAAATCGACTTATATCGTCATGAACGAGAAGACCGGCGAACTGAAACAGGTTGGTTCAACTTGTGTGAAGGATTTTACAGGTCATAAGTCGCCGGAAGCTGTTGCTGCTTACTACGAATCTCTAGCAGAAATATATGATACTTCCTTTGATGAACTTGAGAAGTACTTCACTTGTGGAAGTGGCCCAAGGTTTTATTCCAATGCTGAAAATTTTATAGCCGCAGCTGTACGTGACATTAGAACTCGTGGATATCATAAATCAGATGACAATGCTTCAACAAAATTAGTTGCTTTTAAGATGTCAAAAACTCTTTCTTTTACAGATAAAGAAAAAGCTTTTGCAAAGAAGGCTCTTGAATGGGCAGCTGATTCACATATAAAAGAGCCGAATGATTTTACATTCAATCTTTCATCTGTAGCAAAGGGTGCTCTTGAAAGTGGAGTTATTGAAATTAGGAATCTTGGTATTGCTGCATATATTCCTTGTTGTTATATAAGAAGCATAGAATCAGTTAAGAAAGATTTTCAGGTTCCAGGACAGCCTGGAGAGAAAATTGAATTCTTGGCTCGCCTTCTTTATACAAAAAACAATGATTCATTCTACGGAATGAAAACTGAGCATGTTATGGTTGGTGAAGATGGGAGAAGGTATATTTGGACAACATCTGATGAGAAAATGACAAATAATATTGATTATACTGTCGTTGCAACAATTAAGAATAATTTTGAAACCAAAAACTATCATTTCACTGTTGTTAAAAGAGCTAAATTAAAGGAGAAAGTCAAATGATATACAAAACTATAAGAATAAAAAGAAAGTTCGATTTTAGTGAAAATATGAAAGGTAGAGATTATGATGAGTTTGAAGTAAATGAACTTCAGATGGATAGAGAAGATATTGGAAATTTTATAATGAGTGGAAGTCAAATGTTATTTTACACTAACACACCTGTCAGTATTGCTAAGATGGTTCTTATTACAAAGACTATTGAAGAAGCTAGGGATAAAATCGATAATCTTGTAAGAGATATCAAGTGGTTAAATGATGAAATGATTAAAACAATTGGGTTATAAATGATAAGTATACAAGATACTATAAATGGATTATTCGAATTTATTTCTGGTATGTTTCTTTGGCATAGTGTGTATATTTTATTCAAAGATAAGACAGTAAAAGGAGTTAGTATAATTTCAACAGCTGTATTTTCTTCATGGGGAATATGGAATCTTTATTATTATCCATTCCTTGGACAATGGATGAGTTTTCTCGGAGGTATTAATATTTTTACAGCTAATATTGTCTGGGTCTTTTTAGCAATTAAATACACACAAAAAGTTAAGTTTTGGCACGGCTAGAATATCATCTAGCGTTCATATCCAGCTTAAATGTTATATTCTAAAATATAAGTTATTTGATTAATCTACGTATCATCTAATGCAATCTAGACTACCTTTAAATATTCATTTTAAAGTTATATCCTCGCATTATTATTTTTCCTCATATTTCTAGTTTCTCTCCGTTTTTCTAACCTATAAATAACAAAATAAACAGTAGGTCAGAAAAACGGAGAGAAACTATTGTGAGTACTATCGATTATGGGTCTTATGAGTCTAATCAGTATACTGATGTGGACTATTCGACTTTATATGAAGCTCTTAAAGCTCATTTTCAGGATGATCCAGATTCTCCATTTAAAGATTATAATTTTGAAGCTTCGAATTTATCGCAGCTATTAAAGATACTTGCGTATGCTACTCATATAAATCTGTTTCATACTTCTTTAGCTTTAAATGAACAATTTCTTAGTACAGCTCGTCTTAGAAAGAATGTTGTGAAACAACTTCCAGCATATGGATATTCACAAAGAAGAAATACTGCTTCTCATAAATATCTAACTTTAAAGAATGATTCTACTTATGATTATGTACTTCAAGATTTTACTGAGTTTGATGCTGTTGGTAATGAAGAAACTGATGATAAGAAGTTTTATAATATTGAATCTTACACTGTACCAGCTGGGGGTACAGAAGTAATAGCAGTGTATCAATCTTCAACAGATAATGGATATGTTGAAACAGATTTAGATATTTCTTCAGATGGTGATGTTCTTACAGAAGTCGCTATAGATGTTCCTGATTTAGCAGAACAATATCTTGTCGTCCAGACAGTGGAAGATGAAGATGTTGTATCCTGGATTCAATATGAAAGTCTAGATTCTTTACAGAATCAATTAGATAATGCAGATCTTACTCTTCTTCCAAGTACTAATATTTACTTTTTAGATGAAACTGAAAATGGATATAAGATTAGATTTTCAACAACTGGTATTGGAGCTAAACCAAATCCAGATGATGGAAAGACTTTAACTGTTAAATATATGGAATGTGACGGTTCAGCTTCTAATGGATTTTCAACTTCATCATTCTCTTTTACTAATCCTCCAACTGGAATATCTATTCTCTCTGATACAGATATTCTTGCTTCAAGTTCTACCGGTGTAAGTTCAGGTGGTCAAGATAAAGAAACAGTTGAAGAACTTCGTGAAAATATGCTTTCAACATTCAGTACTCAAAATAGAGCTGTGACTGAATATGATTATACCAAACTTGGTAAAGCAAGTGAATTAATAGGTGAGACTGGAAACGTTCAAGTCTATGGAGGAGAAAAACATATATGCGGCAAAAGACTTGGAAAGGTGTTCATAGTCGCTTCCCCCGCTGGAGATACTCAGTTCTTCTTTTCAGACGCTGAAAAGACTGAGATAGAATCATATTTTAGAAAATATAATATTACTGGTATAACTCCATCGGTTCAGAATCCTCATTACATAAATGCTATAGCAGAGTATGACTTTGTATTCAAGTCACTTATATCAGACACAGCTGACATAGCTGCTCAACTTAAAGAAATTATTAGAGACTTCTTTAAATCTAACTTTGGTGAAACAATATATGTTCCTCAATTAGTAGAAGAAGTTAACCGAGTATTCGGTGTTGAATCTGCTTATGTTAAGACTAAATTTAGAATAATCTTCGACACTTTAAGCGATTTAACTGGAACATATAAATTAATTCCTCTTGTGTCTTCAGAAGCTAGTGATTTTATTGGAACATCTGGACAAACATATTCTGGATATGTATTTGGATTCACAGATGATTCTGAATATTCTGGAGAAAATTATGGTGAAGTTGTTTCTGTAAATGTTGATGCTGGATATTTAGTAGTTAAGCAAGAATCTGGTGTTACTAATACTAATTTTGAGAAATTTGTAAAAGGAGCTACAGTTTCAGATTATCTATCTAGAAAAGATGCTTTAACAATTCAATACTTACCGATAGATGGTTCGAATGATATTTACATATCAAACACGAATGGAATAATTGTTGATGGAGATGTAGTAGCATTATCTGGTGGAAGTGCTGTTACTACGGCTACTGTTACTGAAATAGAAAGAAGCTCATCTGGAAAAAGATATGCTTCTCTTCAACTTAATTCTTCTATATATGATGGAACAACTTACTTAAAAGTTGGTTCAGATGTAGTTAATGTTGGCTCAATAGTTGGAAGGGTTTTAGAATTAACTGGAACCACTCAGGTATTTTTATCTTATAATAGTGGTTCAGATTATTCTGAAGGACAGGATTTAGATTTTGGAACATCATATTCAGCTGGAAAGTTTAATATAGCCAAAAGACAGACTTTATATCTTTATTCAATAGTAAATGGTTCATCAGCTGGTGGAACTGGACTTATCTCTGTTGGAAATTCAATAGTAGATATGTATAGTGTTGTTGGAAATGTTGAAGCAGTTGGAACATGTGCTGGAGCTGGTTCTGGTTTTATAAATGTTTGGTGGACTGATTCAGATAATTATCAATCTGCTCCATTTTATGTTGAAATAGGAACTTCATGGTATGGCGGATCTACAACTGGAAAGTTTGATGCTAAAGTTGTAGCAGTTGGAACAAGAACAGCTGGAGTTGGTCCAACTGGTTATAGAGTTAGAGTTTCAGAAGTTACTTCTGAAGGATTTCATATTGGTACTAGCAATATAGAACCCGGCGATTCTTGGGGATTTAATAGAATAGTTTCTATTGGTGCAAGTACTAATCTCATTACTGTTGAAGATCCTCTTAGAGGAATAGTAATAGGAGATTCAATTTGCAATTCTTCTACTGATCTTATTAGTACTGTGATTGGCGTTACTGGAAATACTATGACTCTTGAAGATGGAACTGGATTTAATGTTGGAGCTCTTGTTCATCCAGGATATGATTGGTCTAGCGTTCAGTTCGCTAATATAGTTAGAGTCGATCCAGTTTATGATGAATCTGATGTAGTTATAGTAGTTTTAGATAATGCTGTTGGATTAGGATCTGCATCATTTTTGAAACAATCATCTGGTCTTGCTCAAATTACTGAGATTGGTACGAGTACAACTATTCTTGGATCTACTTCAAGCATAGCTGTATCAGTTAGTAATTCAACTGGTGTATTTTATGTTGGAGATAATAACACTCTCTGTGTACAAACTGCAGATATACCATTCGAGCCAATGTATACACTTAGCGGTAATATAGAAGACTTCACTACAGATTACATAATTCAATATGATGAAGATGAAGAATTAAGATTCTTTATCAATAAATTAGATTATACTGAATCTGGGATGCTTGATTCTCATGCAATAGAAAAGAGCACTGTTGGTTATTCTCTTATGTTTAATACTACACAAAATCTTGATAGAACTGGAGTAAAAGTATGGGTTACGTATGGAACATCGTCTAAAACAGAATTAGAAACTGCAATGAATAAGAAATACCAAGCAACTCTTAAAATTAATTCTGCTATAGGTGGAACATTTGGAGCAACAGTTAATGCTCTTGCTCAATCAGATAGAGTAACAATAAAAAATGGCACGAGTATTTTAGTAGCAGTTGTATCTGAAGTTTCTACTGTAAATTCAGTTTACACTCTTGATATTAGATATGATAGCGCAACATTTGTTTTTCCAGTTGGAACTGCTAATAGTATTGTATATGGTGATGCTGGTCTAAGTTGGAATGGATCAAGTGCTAGAAATTATATTTTATCTATTGCTTCTGAGAAACAATCACCAGACTCATTAATATTTTACTGCTCTGGAACTTCACTTGTATATTCAGGAACTGCTTTTTCATACGTTGAAGTTGATCTTCTTGAAGGAGATGTTGCAGTAAGAAGAGCAGAAACAGTAACTTCAATTCTTATAAACAGTGGTACAACTGGATTCCAATCTGTAGATACAACTAATAAGAGATTATATTTTACAGATACAAGTGGATTTCCGTTAACTGGTGGAACAGCTTCATATATTTTAAATATATGGAATTCAGCTCATTATGATTGGGATGAGTGGGAATATACAACTAATACTTCCACTTCTAATCCGCCATATCTTGAGAGTATAAATGAACTCCCTGAAGATATAGCTGAAAACATGAGAGTTGTGTTTGATTTAGCAAGTCCTTTAAAAAGAGTAGAAGTAGCTTTTACTAATAAACTGGATAAATTGAAACTTGGAAATAGAGCTTTGTTCTACTCATCGGAAGATCTTGTTATACCGATAGAGAACAACTGATATTAGATCTGGAGAAGATAAGTGGGAATAAAAATACCAGTTAATGGAAGCACTATATTCTACGATATCAATCAAGAATATAAATTTGAAGTTGATCCGTCGTGGGAAGTGTCTCAGGGTATACATACTTTAAGATGGACATTTACTCTTATAAATGGTAATGTTCTTCAGTATTCTACAACTGGAGTAAGTTACTTAAATCTTAATAAAGATCTTTTTTCTGCACAACTTGCAGATCGAATTCCAATTCAGCTTGTAGTAGATGAAATGTTTTCTGGAGTTGAACAAGATACATGGACTGCATCTTTTTATCTTGCTAAGAATCAAAGTAACATGCAAATTGCTTCTATAACTTCTCCATCATCTAGTTCTATAATGCCAGATTCTAGTGGAAATTACGTATTCTCTGTTCAAAGTTCTTCAGAAATAACATCTGGAAAAATTACTTTAACATGGAAAATAACAGACCAACCAAGTTTCTATTTTCCAGCAATATTTGAGAGAACTATATCTGGTACTAATCTGATGACTGTTCCTACATCATCAGTGCCTTCATTCACAACTGTTTATACTTTATATGTTAAGAGTGTAGATACTGCTTCTGGAAACGAAATTGGATATGATGAAGTTCAATTTTCTTTTGGTAAAAAAGCTCCAGATAAACCAATTGTAATTTCTCCTTCTACTAATGCTGAAGTTGGACAAAGAGTTACAGTTGCTTCTGAACCATATTATGGTTGGAGTACTTCTCCAACTAGTATGCGGATAATTATAACTGGTCCATTTTGGACTGGATATGATAGTGGAAACATACCTTATTCAACAGAACATGTTATTCCACAATTGCTTCCAACGAATAAACCTCTAAGTGTGGTTTTAACTCATACTTCTGATTTTGGTGAGACTGCGTCAAGTGATCCAGTTGTATTTTATACAATTAAATCTCAACCGTCTAAACCAAGATTAATTACTCCAATAAATCTAAGTAATCTTAATTCTGAAATTCCTTTATCATTTTCTTCTTCAGATTATGAAGGAATGTTAGATTCTTTATTATATATTTCTGAATGGAAATTTTCAAAGACTTCAGATCCAAAGACAGATCCAAATGCTTCATCATATATTTTTACTCATAATTATGCTGGTTCTCCTAGACCATCTGTAAGTATACCAATTTCTTTTTTTAATGGTGGTTTAAGATATACTTTTGTTTTTAGATACATTGATTATGCTGGAAGAAATTCAGAGTGGTCAGATGTATATTCTATGACCACTAGAAAGAATGTACCACCTGCTCCTATTTTATTAAGAGTTGTTGACCAAAGATCAGATGGAGTAATAACAACATCTATAATGCCAGATTATGCATCATATTCTGGAAATATAGATTATTCAGCTGTGTTTGTTACTAATATTCAAAATGATCTTAATAGTGCATCTGAAACAGATTTCTTTGGAAGTCCTTATGATTTTGAATTCACAATAGAACCAGGGCATAATCCTTATGTCTATGTAGCGTTTTTCAATGAACATGGTAGAGGTGATATTCTTGATATAACAAGTAATATTATCTGGTATGTTCCAATACAAAAACCAACATTAATGTATCCAGTTACATATATTCCAGCAGAGTACTTGAATCTTCAGCTCCAGGGAAATATATTTTCTGGTCCTGGAGTTATGAATAGTGCTGTATGGCAGATATCAAGAGATCCTAATTTTTCAACTCTTGATTGGGGTGGTACTGGATATACTTTAATTGGCGATATTTCTTTAGGCAGAAACCAATCAGGTTCTGCTTCACAATTACTTATTTTAACAGATTATTATGCTAGGACAAAATACTGTACTAATTACGGTGGTGGTAGATGGTCTGATTGGTCAGATGCTGTAAAATTTACTACAAGGGATATTCTTGAGCCTCTTGCTCCGACTATTCTTACTGCTGATGGAACTTCTTTTCCAACCTCAAACGTTTCTCTCCAACCTCTATTTGTTTCATCTACATATTCACCAAGAGGAACTGAAGCAGGAGAACATAAATTTACTGATTGGGAAGTTACATTTGGAACTACTTCCACAGTAGATGAATATTCATATAAAGATGCTACTAATCTTGAATCTTGGACTCCATCTGAATATTTAAAATCTGCTTCGAATCTTAGAATAAGATCAAGATATTGGAATAAATCTGGTGCTGGAGCTTGGTCAAATTGGGCTGAGTTTATAACTTTATATGCTGCACCAAGTAAGCCTGGAATATTAAGTCCTCCTCAAAGTGGAACTGGAGTAAATGTTCTTGTCTCTCTTATAGGTTCTCAATATGTTGGAGACTATCCACATGAGGAATCTATTTGGCAAATATCAGCATCTGCAAATTTTACTAGTCCAGTTTTTGTTAGTACTACGACTGTTAATTTAGAATCTATTACAGTTGGTTCTGGTGTATTATCATATTTTACTAAGTATTATGCTAGAGTAAAATATAAAAATGATGCACAAGACTGGTCTGATTGGTCAGATGAAGCTGGAAGTTATAGCAGAGAATTTCTTACTCAGGTCAATATTCCAACTAAACCAACATGTACTTCACCATCTAATAATGGAACATCTATATCTCAGAATCTAACACTTATCTCTTCTTCATATTCTGGAGATTCGATAAGTACTCATTCTCAGTCTAGATTCCAAGTATCTTTTGGATCATCATTTGATTCTATGGTTTATGATCAAATTACTGGACCATCGATAACTACAGTTGTTTCAAGCGGTTCATGTTTTGCTGCTGATTCTTTAGAAGATTCAGATAAACTTGATGCTTGGACAGATCATTATTGGAGAGTAGCATATAAGAATGAAACTGGATGGTCTTCGTGGTCTAATCCATTTACATTCAAGACTTTACCGACTGTGCCTAAAGCTCCAATTAATACATACCCTTCAGATGGTACCAGACAAATATCGCTTCTTCCAACTTTTATTACAAGTAAATTTATTGGAAGAACTACTCATCTTTCAACATCTTGGGAACTACGGTCTTATGGTACATCTTCTTATGGTACATCTTCACAATTAGTATGGTTTAGCCCTTCGAATGGAAGTTGCCTTACTTCTATATCAGTTTCAAGTGGAACATTCCTTACATCTGGAACATCACTTGATAATGGCGTTTGGTATGAGTGGAGATCACAGTTCAATAATTTCGTTGGAAGTTCATCTTGGTCAGATGAGACTAAGTTTCTTTCGGTAGTTTTATCTCCTCCAAATACCACTATAATTTTAACAAGTGGCTTATCTGAAGATGTTCCAGTATCTGGAAACCAGTTTATATCTGGTACCTGGCAGGGTGGTGGATACGGAGAACATTTTGCTTCCAATTGGCAAATAGGAACAAATGCTTCATTCGGTACTTCTCAGATTACAGAAGAATATATTTCTTATTCTAGAGAAAACCTAGAATCATGGACTCATTCACTTGATCTCCAAAGATTCTCGACTTATTATACTAGAGTTAGACATGGTAATGAAACTGGTTGGTCATCATGGTCTTCTCCAGTAACTTTCAGAACAGTTGTTAGTCCACCTGAAAAACCAGTAAATATATTTCCAATATCTGGAGCTACTGGTATTAATTGGATGGGTGAAAGTTCTTTTCAAAGTAGTAATTTTAATCCAGTAGAAACTCCACAATTCAGATCACATCTTTATTCATATTGGCAATTTTCATCTGATCCTAATTTTACTGATGTGTATTATGTTGGAACCACAACTGGAACTGGAATAGCTTTAGCTAGTTTCCTTCTTGGTTCATGTGTTCTTAGCGGATTATCTAGTAAGTGGGTATATTGGAGAGAAGCTCATAGCAACATTGGTGGAATATCTGAATGGTCTGATGCATGGATAATGAAGTTGCTTCCGAAAAGACCAGAAAAACCATCGATGATAAATCCAATAAATGGTAGTGAAACATTCCAAAGAAGCAATGATGCAGTAAAATCATCACCATATATTGGAGAAGGAACTCATCTTAAAACTCAGTTCCAAATATTAGACGGAACTACAGAAACTATAATATGGCAAACTAAAACATTATATGAACCGTTATTCTTAGTATCTAATATAGTTAATTCTTCAATTGGTAATTTTCTTAATACTCATGCTGGTAGATCTACTTTAAGATTTAATGCTCAATATGGATTTAAAGTAAAGTATCAAAATGAAAATGAGCATGAATGGTCTGAATGGTCAGATTCAATTCTGGCTAAGACCGCTCTTGATGTTCCAAATAGACCTATACTAATTTCTCCAACAGATGGTTCAGAAACTCAGTCTATTCACCCTGAACTTGTTACTGAAGAATATGTTGGTATGGGTAGTCATATTGCTACTAATTGGCAAATATCATCGACTTCAACTTTTAGTTCTACTGATATAGTCTGGGAAGCTGTAGAAATTAATACGACTAATACCAGTGAAATGGAATATACAGTCGTAAATAATGTAAATGGTGCATTTAAGAATATATTAGTTGGAGAAGATTCTCTTGAATATAATTTAACTTATTATTGGAGAGCTAGATTTAAGAATGATACGGGTTGGTCTAATTGGTCTGAAACATCTTATTTTATTACTAAAGCTTCTGCTGATTCTATAACTAAAGTTCCAGAAATATATAAGAAACTTGATTATTTAGTAGATAGAATGGTAAAACCACATGTTGGAAATAGATATCCAAAGTTTAAAGAATTCATTAGATGGTGGTTAAAATTTGTTAGTGAACAATCATCTCAGTTTATATTTTACTTATCTGATTTTAAAACCATCAGTGATTTTTACAGTAGAGTAGAAACATTCGACTGGGCTCAAGAAATAAAAGATGCTCACTTCAGAGATTATATTTCTGATACATCATTAGATGTATTAGCTAATGTGGTATATGAAGGTAGAGAGGTAGACCCAGAAATACTTAGATTTATACGTTCTCTTAATGTTAGAAAAGGTTCACCAATTTCTTTTCAAGTTGCTTTAAAAGCTCTTGGATATGAAGTTACAGTTAACACAACTGGCCCATTTGAATATAATGTAGTAAATACAGATGGTAAGATAAGAACTGCTGATGACTTTAAAAAGTTAAATAAAGTTATAGAGTTGTTCCATCCTGCTGGTATGGATTATACAACTTCAGCAGAATTAATGTCTCCAATTTCAACTATGTCTCATAAAACTCTTAAAGACATAATCAGTGCACTTAACGTAACTGCTATACCAGCTTTCTTATCTACTGTTTATAATTCAAGTACTTTATCTGGATATCTTGCTGCTCTTAAGATAATGTTTTCATGGAGATATGAAGACGAAGATGATTATAAAGTAGAAACAAAAGTCGATTTTGGTTCAAGTAGTTTACTTCTTAATTCAGCTTTTGGAACCGGTCTTTCATTCTGGACTGTAATAGCTAAAAATGCTACTGTTACATTTGCATCCGGAACATCTGGTACAGTTAGGATAACCCAGGGTTCAAGTGCTGAATATGTTTCTCTTTGTACTCAGTTCCCAATTAAATGGGGTAGACTTTATGAATATGCAGTAATAGCTGGTACCGGAAATACTTATTCTGACTTCTTTACAGAAGGAACTACTTCTGCTATATTTGGAGTTTCTACTACTTTACCTTCTAGTACATCTGCTGTTGCTGTACTAGATATTGCTCAGACGACATATGATAGTTTGGGTGATTTTACAGGTGATATGACTGGAAGTTTTAATACGTGTGGGACGGCTTGGTTATTTGAATTTAATCCGTATTTTATATTCCAAGTTTATACTAAGCCTTTTAAATATATCGAATTAACTTCAGCTCATATAGTTGAAGTAGAACCATCTGAAGCTGTTACCGGGTATGGTCCATTTGATATACAAACTACTCCAATAATTAATTTCTCATTCGGAATGGGTTCAGCTTCTTTATATCATGAGAAATTTTCAAGATCTGTACAGAGACCTGCTTGTTTGTTTAACGAGTAATTGTCTAATAAATAGTTGAAACGAGAAAATATTGAATCTACACTTTTAATATAAGGATTTATACATGGGAAGCACTTCTTTTAATAGCCGCCAATTCAATAATGTTTTAGCTAGAGAACATTTTTTACTTTATGATGATACTGTAGCTAGAACTGGTGGATACTACCAAAGTAATAATGAAATATTCTTTGCATTCTTTCAAAATAAACAAGCAGTCGTAGATGCTAATACTTGGAATGCATGGATTCTTAATGATGCTAGATCTGGTACTGCACCAGCTGCTAGTGATTCAAAGTATCCTGAATATTTCAATATAGATACTACAAATTGGAGAAATAAACTTCTTTATCTAGTTCCAGCTACTAGATTAATCATGGTTAAGAAAGATGCATCTGGAACTATTGCATATAATGGTCAGAATTGGTCAGCTATAACATCATGGGACGAAGAAGCTGTAACGACCGGTGCTGAGAACAGATACATCTATTATGAATGTGATCTAATGTATTATGATTCTGCTTTAGCAGTATCAACAGGTATAACTTCTAAAAATATAATAACCGGTCTTGGAATTTATCAGACTAAACTTAACGGAGCAACTGGTACTATATACTCATATGAAGGAACTGGTTGGACTTCTGTTAATTATGATAGTGGTGTAACAGATTATGTCTACTATACACATGGAGCAATTAATTCTAAATCTGCTAGCACTGTATATGATAGTGGATTTTTTGGTACAGCTAATCTAGCTTTTAGATATCACGATACGTTCCAGAGTATAATACGTTCAGATACTCTACATACTGTGTTTTCTGTTATTATCGAAATGTAAGGCCAGAGGGAGATGAAATGGCAGTAATCCAAAGAGTTTTACCGACCGAAACATTTCTGTCATGGCTAGATAAATATAATGAACTAGCAGATGCAGCTAATCCTATAGGATCTGGTACATTAGAAATTAATAATCTTACTATTAATGGAGTTGTTAGTTTCGGTTCTTCATCAGTTCCAAATGTAAAATCAGTACAGAGTTATGATTTCGATCCATACTATTCGCCAAAGATGGTAATGGTAAATGGAAAGATGACAACTGAATTCGCTGATAATAGAAATTGCGGAATATATTTCGCTTTTGATATGTCAGAATTCAGAGTTCTTTCATCAAATAGAAATGTTAAGTTTGGATATTCTACCAATTCTGCTGGTACTGGTAATACATATTGGAAATATTCATATTGGGTTAATCAATTAGGCCATGATATGAATATAGCAGATGGAACCGGGTTTACAGTTGTAGATTCAACTGGAACTGCCGGAACATATAAAACATCAACAGTAGCAGTTCTTCCTATATCTGGGTTAAGCGATTCTTCACTTAGTTTATTAGTAAAAATTGAAAGAATTGGAGCAAATGTATTGGATAGTTGTTCTAGTGCTATATACCTCCACGATATAAGAGTAGAGTAATTACTAAACTGGAGCATTCATGTTTTCTAGAATAAATGAATCTGATTCTTTTTATATATGGGAAAGAGAATGGAATTCTCTAGCTGATGATATGAATCCAGCTGGATCCGGATCTTTATCTTTATATAATGTATATGTAGATGGGTCTATTACTTTCGGATCTGCATATTTAACTGGACCATTTACTATTCAAAAATATGATTTAGATTTATATTCTCCACCAGAGATAAAATCAAAATATGATAGAATATGTTCAGATATGCGAGATAATAAAAGAAGTGCTATTTCATTTATTCTTTTTCCAGATAATTTTAGTTTAGCTGGTGGTACTTCTGTACCAGTTTACTTTGGATGTTCTTCAAATTGGTCTGGAACTTCAAACATTGTTATTGCTTATTCTTATTGGATAAATAGAAATAATATAGCATTAAGTACAACTCCCGATGGAACTGGTGTTAAAATTATTGATTTTACTGGAACATCAGGAGAATATAGAAAAATAGAAGTAGCAGATGTTTTGATGAATGAAAATTATTCATCAGTAATTATAAGAATAGAAAGAATCGGAACATCAATTTTAGATAGTTGTTCTGGATCTGTGTATTTGTTCGATGTGAAAGCGGGGTAAATAATTTGAGTCTTCCAAATGCGAATATTTTAACAGATGAAAACATTAGAGGTAATTCTGTCAAAGTTACTTATAATGATATAGGTTTACCAACCATAGTAGATGCATTTGCTCCTGGTGGAACGACTACTATATTGGTTACTTATTCTGGTGGAACTGGTAATGTTACAGATATGAATAGATATCTAAATGGTCAACAGGTGGAGTCTTCTTCTGTTACCTACGGCACATCGGGAATTACTCTATTAGACAACACCTGGATTTGAGGGAGAAAAATTAGTATGATACAGATAGCGTGGTTGGCACAGATACTTAACTTTGTTAAGTCTGGAACAACTGATTCATCTTTAACTAATTCTGTTGGAGATTCAGTTGGTAACAAAGCAGATACTGCGGTTTATTCTACGAGCACTACAAGTAGTTTAATGAGATATATAAAAGGAATACTTACAATATGCGGTATTGCAACCGTAGACACAACTGATAATAATTACCAAAACCAGGCTGTTGGTAATAAAACTGATGCTGCTCAGACTACAGTTGGAACCACTCGTTCTATAATGGGATATGTAAAAGGACTTCTAAATGAATTAGCGAAAGTTCCAAAGTCTGATGGTACGGTAACATGGAACCCTTATGCTGTAACCCAACTTAGAGATCAAATGGATGCTTCTGTAATAGCTAATGTCGGTGCAGCTGCTATAGAAGTAAGAAATGTTGGTTCATCTATTATATATGCTGGAGAACTTTGCTTTTATAAATCTGATACATATGAAGATGGAGATCTTACCCCAGTTGTTGGAATGAGTTCAGATCTTACTCAGTTTATATCTGGTTCAGGAGCTGGATATATAAACACAGATATGACAAGACAGTGGAATCTTGAATTGTTTCCAATAAAAGATATGAAAAAATATATAATGCCAATATATGGTGATAAAAATAATATATGTGTATTTGGATTTGGTACATCTACTACAAATTCATCATTAAAATTATTTACTGGACAGATAGTTTCTGTTTCAGATCTTAAACGTGGTATTTTATCTGGCACTAAGATGTTTACGCATAGATTAGATCCAGGAGAATGTAATGTTCCTAGTGCTAGTAATCTTTATATTCATACATTAAGAAAATGTGAATTTGGTACTGAAAATAAAGTACTTTTAATGACAGTATTTGATTCTGGAAGCAGATCATCTTTTTATGCAAGAGTTGGATCTTATGATTCTAATGGTGGTTCTTGGGGACCAACTGTAGAAGTTGGCACTAGTTCACCACTTAGCGTTGGTGGTGCTTGGGGACTTAGTTTCGATTGTACATTTATAGGTACATCTAAAGCTATATTTGGATTTCCAAGCAACGGAACTAATTGGTCACCAGGTGGACTTTATTCATATGGTCCCAATGATGGAAAGTTTTGTTTAAAAGTTGCTAATATACTTGGTGGTACTACTATATCTTCTGCTAATATTGTATCTGGAACTCAGTCTTATATTACTTATGCTCTTGGTACAAATAATTTAGGTTATGTTTTTATATCTGGTTGTAATAAGATAGAACTTGCTGCATTAAATAATGATAAATTTGCAGTTAAGTATTTAACTTGTACTGGTACTGGTGTATATTCCACTGCATCTGGAATGACTCAAGTATTTTCTAGAGTCTCTGTTGGAACTGTAGCTACTGGTGCAGGTATAACATTTACTTTCCCAGCTGCACAACTTCCAAGTTCAAATTCTGGATATGTACTAGAATTTGATTATGGATATTATGCTGCTACAGAAACTCCAGGAAAAACTCTTTGGAGAATGCAGGATAATGTGTTCTGTAGTTTTACTGGGGTTAATTTTAATGGAACTGGTGCATATGATCCTTCGCGAAGATATGATAGTAATTTTGATAATGGTTTTAGAGTATATTCAGTTTCTGGCCAAACTATAGAATTTGCTGGAACTGGTATGATTAATGGTAATAATGGTATAAATCGGTCTTATGCACAAAATGTTATATCAGTTGTTCCTGAAAGTTTATTTTTAACTGGTCAAACACAACAGGGAACATCTATTTTTATACTTGCAACTCATAATGGTTCAAGTCAATATTGCAATTCAATTTATGGATATAAAGTAGCTAGAAGTGCTATTGGTGGTGGAACTACTTTATCATATACCACTTTATTTAATCCTTCTGAACCAATTAATGAGGGTGCTGGTGTGTCTCAAGGTTTGGGTGGTATTTCTTTATGGACTTATCCATTATTAGCATCTACTTATTATAGATATATTGGTAATGTTATAGCATTATATTCTGATGCTTTTGATTGGAACAAATATACTGCTATAAATTATTCACCAAAAATGTTTTTAACTGGAATAGGAAATACTCATCCAAAGTTTGTAACATGGGGAATGCAGTCAGCAGTAACAGTAGAACAAACAAATAGAAGTACATTTGGATTTGCTGGTATAGCAAGGAATCAAATTTCAGTACTAGGTACTGGTTCTGTTGGAATAGCCGGAGTACTATTTGGTACTGCAGTTAATTGGGATATTTATCCAGGCGCTAGTTTTTATATTTTTGATAATGATGCATGGAATATGAATTCAACTAGATATTCTTCTAAGTACGTGTTTACTGAAAAATCAGATAAACTTAGAGTGAATAAAAAGTTTGCACCAGTAGATGGAGCATTTTTAACACCAACTGGAACTGGAGCTTGGGTACCAGCTCCATGGACTACTAACTTATCTCCTGCTTATGGAATAGACTTCAGAGCAGAAGGAACGTCTATGCTTTCATTAGGGTTAAGAGCTAATATCTTTACCTCTGGAACTACACCAGCTGTCTTTCTGTATTCTACTGAATCTATAAAATGTGTAGGAAAAAATAGGTATATGATTCTAGATACAAGTAAAGAATAATTTTATAAATAGATTTAACTAATATCCGCTTCTCCCAATGAAAGCGGCTAACACTGCTCACATATGTGGAGCAGAGAAGGAGTAAAGATGGGTTCCTATAGGTATGAAGTAAAGCGTGGTCTGAACCTAGTTGCTATCGATGAAGAAGCAGTAGAGGGTTCAATCGGCTCAGTTGTAAAGGCAATGGATTTTCAGAAGTTCGGTGGCGGCGCATTATTTGAGAATTGGTCTGGTTTACCTACTGCGACCAATCTTAATACTGGTACTACTGGCACTCAACCATGGAATGGTCAGAATACAAATTTATATCATCCGTTCGGTGCTTTCTGGCGTGGTGGAGTTCAGGGTGCTTCCGGTTCTGCTATGATTATCGGTGACATTGCTGTATTAACTGCTGGTACTGCTACTACCAATACAGTTTCTCTTGGAGCTTATAAACCATTTTATCTTAATCGGCATACTACGTGGAATGGTGCTCCGTCTGGTATCGTGTTTGAAGCTCTTGTTAACTTTACTGACACTAATGCTAGCGTCTTCAATGCATTCGTCGGTATGGCTAATATCGCTAATCCAGGTGTTCTAGCTGCGGCTTCACCGGCTTATACTGCTAAGACTACCAACATTAAGCGGTGGGGCTTCATGCATTATGGTACCACTGCCGCGATCTTTACAAACTCAGCTCTCGGTTCAGGTTCCTATACGTACTTCGGTACCAGCACTGTCACTGACACGTCTGCTACTAAACACGTTAAAGCTGTTCTTACCATGAATCCGTGGGTTCAGAATGGTACCACTTTTAATAATAGTATTCTTTATTACATCAATGATACTCTTGTTGATGTAGTCGATGGTTCAGCTGCTTCGTTCCCAGCTAGTGGTGAAGTTCCTTACTACCCATACATTTATGTCGAAGCTCTCGGCGCTGTGGGTGTCGATGGTAGAGCACTTTCAGTTAAGGGTGCTAAAGTATATTACTTCTAATCTGAAGCAGTATATTGAAAGTTTACCAAAGAGCAGAGATTTTTCTCTGCTCTTTTTATTTTTAAAAAGTAGTTGACATTTAACTGCTAATGATTTATATTATACTTAATTGAAATTCAAACAGATAAACAGAGGAGATTGAGAATGGAAATCAGAACTGAAATCATCGACGTTACCCCCGGCATCGGTGACATCATCAAGGTTGATTGCAGAAAAACATCTGAAACTCTTGTCAACTCTGACTGGGATAAAGCTCAGTTCCGCCTTACTGGACAAATTGCAGATGTTGCTGTAAATGTTGTTGTTACTGGAAGAACCATGAGGAGAGGTGCTGGTGGTATTGACTGGGTGAGAGTAAGGGTAGAATTTGTTGGTGATGGTGAACCTTCTGATTTCTCTGGTGGATGGATGAAAATTTGAAAAGTAGTTGACATTGGGAATTCCATTGTTTATATTATTACTATTGAAATTGAAACAAAATGACTTGCATATTATAAAAAATAAACTGAGTAAATTCACCGAAAGGAACTAAATGAAACAGATTCCTGCCGTAGATGTACAGGAAGGTGATGCACTTGAATTTACTCATCCTTTATTTGGAGAAATGACAACTGGAGTTGTCATTGAAATTGAAAAGATAACAAATGGTTCTTCGATAATATCCAAGTTTGCAGTAAAACTTTCGAACAATACCATTCAACATATACAATACCGTGCAAATGGAACCGTTTGGAAAGTTGAATAAAAACAAAGGAGATAATAATGAAAAAGAATGAAGCTAAAGAAATTCGCACTCTCTTGTATCTTGATGATATCAGAGAACCTGGAATGATGACTTCTCCTGTTTTTATGGGCCAAAAGGAGATGTATGAAGATCTTGGTTTTGAAGTTAAAGTTGTAGTATGTAAAAATGTTACTGATGCTGCTACTGCTGTAATGAATGCATCTGGAACTTTGGCTTTAGCAAGTTTGGACCACGATCTCGGTACAAAAGCAGATGGAATGGACTTTCTTAAATGGCTGCTTCAGGCCATCGATGATAAGAAAGTTAAAGTTACTTCAGCTTTCTGGATTTACTTTCATACTGGTAATGCTCCAGCAAAAATGCAAATGGATTCATATTATAAATCCTGGATGAAAGCAAAAGAACTATGAAAATTGATATGAAGTTTTTATGTGGAGCTATTATAGCATCTATGTCTATTACATTTTTAATTGTGATGTCTCTTTTAATCATGGCTCCGGATAATATCAATAACTATTCTTTTCTTTGTTCATTGAAATATGGACTTCCTATTTCTACAGCTGGACTTTTAGCTGGACTTTTAATGATGACAAATAAAACAGGAGAATGAAAATGATAGAGATAAAGGGCAGTCAATGTAATCCAGTAATTTATGCAGATGGTATGGACTCTGAATCATGGAAACAAGTTATAAACATTTCTAACACTTCAAAATTCTCTCGTGAAAGAGTCAGAATTATGCCAGATGTTCATGCTGGCAAGGGATGTGTAATAGGTTTTACATCTACAATAAATGACATCACAAGTGTATCTCCAGATCTTGTTGGAGTTGACATTGGTTGTGGAGTGTATGGAATTAATTTCAGATGCTCAGATTTAAAGAGCAGATTTCCTGAATTTGATGCAAGAGTTCGAAATGAAATAAAGCATGGAAACTCAGTAAATGATTCTATTGATAGTATTTTTGCTCAGTCTAAATTGGCTAAAAGAATGAAAGAAGCATGTGAATGGAGCGGAAGTTTGGATAAGTATGAAAGGGACCTTGCTAGTTTTGGAACTCTTGGTGGCGGTAATCATTTTATTGAAATAGATGAATGTAAAGATGGAAGTTATGTTCTTCTTGTTCATAGTGGAAGTAGAAATTTTGGTCACAGAGTTGCTACATTCTGGAGTAAAATATGTTCTTATCAAGAAAATGGAATAAAATTTCTTAGTACATGGGAGGCTATGAGTTACATTAATCATCAGAAAATCGCAGTTGAGTTTGCTGCTGTAAACAGAATAAACATAACCATGAGACTTCTTAGTATGCTTAAAATTAATTCAAATGAACGAATGTGGAGAGTAGATTCTGTTCATAATTTTTTCGATGATTATTATCGTATTGTAAGAAAAGGAGCCACTTCAGCTAACAAAGATGAAGAATTGTTCATTCCTCTTAACATGGGCAGAGGTACTATTTTAGCTGTTGGAAAAGGAAATATTGAATGGAATAGATCTGCACCTCATGGAGCTGGAAGAACAATGAGCAGAAGTCAAGCTAAAGTTTCTATTTCTATTGATAAATTCTCAGAATCGATGAAAAATGTATATACATCATGTATAAGTGATAAAACTTTGGATGAAAGTCCTCAAGCATATAAAGATTTTGGTACAGATAAAGAGATAACCGAGATGTTAGAACCTACAGCTGAAGTTGTAGAGATCATGAAACCAGTCTACAATTTTAAATCTTTTTAAAAAGTAGTTGACATTTAACTACAAATGATTTATATTATTACTATTGAAATTGAAACAACAAACAAAGGAGAAGGAAATGAAACTTATAATTAATGGATATGGTAAAAAATGGAGTATTATTGATATTGAATCTGGTATGAGATATGATGGAAAAGAATGGACAGGTGATAAACATAAAGCAAAAATTTATACAAAAGCAAGTGAAGCGGCAGCAGTTGCTGATAATCTTGATTCTTTAAAAAAGTAGTTGACATTTAACAACCAATGATTTATATTATTACTATTGAAATTGAAACAGAGGTAAAACTTAAACGAGGAGAATGCAATGGAAAAGAACTTTGATTTCTACGTGCTAGTCGGAACAGACAAAGAAGGTGTGAAGCATCTTATGAAAGTGGCAAAAGTTGCTGTTTATCACAAGAATACTGGCAAGAACATATATGTTTATTCTATCATTGATTGGAACAATGCAGAAGTTTACACAGCGAAAAGTTTTCAGGATGTTAAAGATACTCTCGATCGTAACATATCTTTCGCTCAGGAAGTTACAGAGAACACTGCTGCTACTCCGTTTATGCCGAATAATTTTCTTACATGGATGTTCGAAATTGTTGGAATCAACGTACCTATGTAAAATCAGTCGGAGAGTTGGCCGAGTTGGTCTATGGCGGCGGTCTTGAAAACCGCTGAAGCAAGTCTTCCGTAGGTTCGAATCCTACACTCTCCGCCAAAAAGGAATTAACATGAAAGATCAAATAAGCAGAAATAAAGTTTTACTTAAACTTACTACAATGATTGAAACTGAAAGAAATATGGCTTATGCATTTTCAAACCATTCTAATGATATGCATAAATTTAGAATGGAAACTATTGAAGATATCAAAAATATGATAAAATATGAAGAATTTTAAAAGGAGAATGAATTGAAAACTAAAAAGACAGTTGACAGAGAGAAGTTGATTATGAAGCTTAATGAATTTATTTCAATTGAACAAGATCGCATTAATGCTGCTTTTTCTGATTTGTTCAAGACTATGTACATGGGTAGAAAAGATGCTTTCGAGGAAATTTGTGATATACTTCAGTCTGGAGAAATATAAAATGATTAAAAAGACATCAGATTTAATGTTAAGGATGAGTGAGATACAAATTGGGTTTGCATTTGTCATATTACAGTTTATTTCTGTTGGACTGTTAGTACAGCTGTGGTTTTTCGTAACAATGTATTTTTCTGTTTCAATGCTTTTATGCGCAGTCATATTTGGAATTATTGAATATTTTGAGAAAGAATCAGAGGAAGATAAAAATAAACGAGTTCCCGGTGATTAAAAATTTTGGAGGATTTGTCTATGAAGTGAATGTTTTAAAAATTGAAGTCTCATAATTATAATGTTTTAAAACCTAAAATGGAGGAAACAAATGAAGAATGTTCATCTTCTTGTAATCGACCCACAGCTTGACTTTTGTGACCCTGCTGGAAATCTGTTCGTTCAGGGAGCTGTTGAAGATATGCAGCGTCTTTCGAAATTTGTCAGGGACAATGGAAGTAAGATCGGTCAAATTCACTGTACACTCGACAGTCATCATCTTATTCATATCGCTCATCCGGTTTTCTGGCTGGATAGTAATAGTAATAATCCTGGTCCGTTTACTATTATCACAGCCGAAGATGTTCGACAGGGTAAGTGGATTCCTGCGAAGTTCTATCTTCGAAATGAAGCTACAAAATATGTTGAAACTCTTGAACGTGGCGGACGATATCCACTGTGTATTTGGCCGCCTCATTGCCTCATTGGAACACCCGGTGCTGCTATCGTTAAAGAAGTAATGGAATCCTTTAATGATTGGAGCAAGCGTTCGTTCTCTGTCATCGACTTTGTTGCCAAAGGTTCGAATCCTCTTCGTGAACATTATTCCGCTGTTAAAGCCGAAGTGTTCGATACATCAGATCCCAGCACCGGTCTTAACACTGACCTGGTGAGCACTCTCGAGAACGCTGACGAGATTCTTATCGCAGGTGAAGCTCTTTCTCACTGTGTGGCGAATACTCTTCGAGATATTGCTGATGCATTCAGTGATAATAATTATGTTTCCAAGATGACTCTTCTTCGTGACTGCACATCGCCCGTTGGAGATCCTCCTGGAGCCACACTGTTCACAGACATGGCTGAACAGTTCATTACTGAGATGACAAAGAGGGGAATGAAGGTTACAACCTCTGATGCATGGGGAATCTAAATAATCCGGAATGGAGAGAAATCTTTTAATTAGATTCTCTCCATTCAAAAATGAAAATAATAGGAGAAGAAAATGAAAGATGATATGGAAACAATGAACATCGGAAAGTCTCATTATGGCTTTTCTGCTACAAAGCTTTCCAATCTCGGAGCTTCTGAGTATACACTTGCTGTGATTGCTGTAGATGTTTCCGGTTCTGTTTCGTATTTTAAAGACGAAATTGAGAAATGTCTAAGGGAGATTATCATTGCATGCCAGAAATCTCCGCGAGCAGACAATCTTCTCGTTCGAATCATCAAGTTCGGTGGTTATGGAGTAGATGAGATTCATGGGTTCAAGCTTCTTTCGGAGTGCGGTCCTGATTCTTACATTGGTACTCTCAATTGTAATGGTTCTACTCCACTGTTCGATGCATGTATCTCCGGTCTCGGTTCTATCGAAACATACGGAAATACTCTGTTCTCCAATGATTTTGATGTGAACGCGATCTTTATTGCTATCACTGATGGAGAGGACAATAATAGTACAAGCGGAATGTCCGCTGTTCGTAATGCTATCGATGGAATGGCAAAACGAGAGGATATTGAATCTCTTGTGAGTATTCTCGTCGGAGTTAACATCACAGACACCACTGCAGCAAAAGCTCTGAAGGATTTTTCTACAACATCGAATTTTACTCAGTATGTTGAGATCGACAATGCGAAGTCCAGTACAATCGCGAAGTTGGCTCAGTTTGTTTCGAAGAGTATCTCGAGTCAGAGTCAGTCACTCGGAAAGGGAGCTGCAAGCCAACCTCTTAGTTTCTAAAATAATTTTGAAAGGGAGGGGTTTTAAACCCCTCTTTTTCATTATTTTTATTATTAGTTTTAAACACTTTCAATATTCAACCAAAACTGCCTCTAGGGTTCATAGAATGATCTTAGATACACTTTATTTTTTTAAATATAGGATTTTGTATTAAAGCCAGATAAGTTGACTAGATGGTATCTAAACTGAATCGTAGATTACATAAAATAACCATTGACATTTTGCTTTCTAGATGTTATATTAATTATTGAAAAATTTTAAAATGGAAAAAACAATGGCTAATGCAGATTCTTTTTATACAATTGGACATGGACATAAAGTATGTCAGGATTATGCTTTATCATTTAATACATATGAAAATAATCCAGCTATAGTTGTATGTGATGGCTGTTCTTCTGCCAAGAACTCTGAAGTAGGAGCAGCTATTTTAGCTCATACTATGAAAAAGTGGTCAAGAACTACATCTGCTGATAATAGAAGTAGTGCAATGATGTATTGTAGAGATGTAGTAAAAAATATCTCAGCTGAATTAGAACTTCCATCTGAATCCTTCTTTTCAACTGTAATGTATGCTGAATATGAAAAGGGAGATGGATTTTATGTTGATTCTTTCGGTGATGGAGTAATTATTGGAATTAGAAAAGATGGAGGAATAACATATACGACAAGAGAATTTAAAAGTGGTGCTCCATTTTATATGGCTTATTTGTTCGATAAAGAAACAGAAAAATCATATTCTCAAACATTTGGAACTGAATCAATTATAACTACTCATACCATTACAGAAAAAGGTGAAGATTTTAACCCGTTTATTTCAAATCAGTTTAGTATATTTAGATCTTGGTTTTCAACTTTGTTTAGCGAATCTGATTATGATGCAGTAATACTTTGTACCGATGGAATTTTATCATTTCAACCTGAATTATCAACTGCATCTATAGCGAGGAATCTTACTGAATTTAAGAATAAAAATGGTCAGTTCATTGAAAGAAGACTTAAAAGATTTTTATCTACTATGAATGAAACTGGTTTCAAACATTTTGATGATATTGGAGTTGGAGGGATAACGTTGTGAAAGTTATAATGAATGGTAGAGAATATAATCTTTCTAAATCTGACTTTTTAGCTTCTGGTGGAGAAGGCGATGTTTATGCTAAACCAGAAGGTGTATTCAAAATATACCATGATAAAACACGAGTTCTTCATCCTGGTAAATTCGCCGAACTTTCTAAGATATCTAGCAATTTGGTAATTAAGCCAACAGATCTTTTATATTCTGGCTCAGATGTAATTGGCTATAGGATGGATTATGTAAAGAATACATATTCGCTCTGTCAACTTTTCACAAAAAGTTTTAAAGATAGAATGGGAGTATCTTCTGATAGAATTCTTTACTTAGTAAGGAATATGTCTGATACTTTGAAGAATAGTATTCATTCAACTGGTGTTTTAGTAGTCGATCTTAATGAACTAAATTGTTTAGCTGATAAAGATTTTAATAAAGTGTTTTACATAGATGTAGATTCATGGCAGACAAAGAATTACAGAGCTACTGCTATAATGGATAGTGTTAGAGATTGGAATTCTAATGATTTTGATGAAGGCACAGATTGGTTTAGCTTTGCGGTTGTAACATTTCAAATGCTCGTAGGAATACATCCTTATCGTGGAAGATATCCTCAGAAGTTAACTCTTATAGATAGAATGAAACAAAAAATATCAGTCTTTAATAAAGATGTATCAGTTCCAACTTCATGTGAACCTTTAGATTCTCTTCCGCCAAGATATAAGTCATGGTATGAATCTGTGTTTGAAGATGGAATGAGAGATGAGTTTCCTGAAGATAGAAGCACTATGCTTACTGTAGTTAAGAAAGTAAAACTGGCTGGAACTGCTTTAAGGATTGAAGAATTATTCTCAGTACCTCCTTCTAATGGGAATATAACAGGTTACTATTATTCTGTTAATTGTGAACTAATTAAGACTTCAAATTCTATTCATAAAAATAGAAAATCTTCAGTAAATCAATCTGTTAAAGAAATAATATTTTGGCAAGGTAATTCTTTTGGAGTTAATATAGATCCTGTATCTGATGATGTAGTAGTATTTGATCTTAATACAGGAAAAGCCGTAACTAATTCAAGAAGATGCACAGATGGTATATTTTTATCTTGTGGAAGATTATATTCTAAATATGATGATTCTATATTCGAATTCCAATTTGCTGGTTCAGTGTTCAATCCACTTGGGATGTGGAAACTTGTTGCTAAAACAATGCCAATGTCCACAAAAATTCTAGATGGATTCACAGTTCAAAATATGCTTGGAAGATGGGTAGCTGATATATACCCATCTTCTGGAAAACATATCCAAATTTCTCTACCAAAACTTGATGGGAAAAAAATTATATCGGGTTCAGCTAGAGGAAATGTTATTGTATTACTAGTTTCTGGGTCTGGAAAATATGATAGGTATATGTTCAAAGTAACAGATTTTAATGGTATAGTAGAAGAATGTATTATTAAAGATGTACCATTTTCAGAAGTAAATATGATTTTGCTTGATAGCGGAGTTTATGTATTAATAAGTGAAGATAGTTCTATTGAATTCTTTAGAAATTCTATATCATCACGAACTGAAGTTACAGATCAAGCTATAAATAATTCTATGAGGCTTTACACTGATGGGGCATCTGTAATAGCAGCAGATGGAAATAGACTTCTTAAGATAAGCACTAAATGAAATTGGAGGAATTGTGAACATAGCAGCATGTACAGTTTGGTATAATGAAGAAGATTTTGCTCCATTCTTTCTTAGGCATTATCTTTACGTCGATAAGATTTTTGTTTTGGTTGATTCTGCTACAGATGATTTTACAAGGGAAATTCTTGGACAATATCATAATGTTGAACAAAGAGAAATAGTATTTCCAGAAGAAGGAGTAGATGAAGATCAGAAAATTTCAGAAATAATGAATGTTTATGAAGAATGTTATGATTATGATTGGTTTTATAATGTTGATGCTGATGAACTTATATTTCCACCAGATGGACTTCATCCATATAGTTTTTTAAGATCTTGTAATGAATCTGTTATACGAGCAGATTTAATTCAAGTTTATAGACATGAATCTGAAAAAGATCTTGATTATAGTTTAGATAGAGCATTTGAACAAAGAAGGCATGGTACAAGAACTCTTATGATAAATGGAGCAGACCAAGGACATTTATATCATAAACCAATAATCGTTAGAACTTATGGTGTTAACCCTGTTTGGTGCCCAGGTAATCATACTCTTCAACATGTCGGAAAGGTTTGTGAGAAGTCTTTTCTTGGAGCACACTGGGCTATGGCAGATGAAGACATAGCAATTAAGAGAAGGTTATCTAGAAAAGCTAGACAGTCAAAGAATAATCTCGCTAAAGGGTATAATATTCATCAGAAAGATATCACAGAAGAATCAATTAGAGAAGAGTGCAGAAAAAACTCAAACTTACCGAGGGTATTCTAATGGAAATAGTAATGAAAATATTGTCCAACAAAGAGTATAAAAAAGCAGTTACTCTTCTTCATGGCCATCGTGAAGGTACTGTTCCAGAAGTCTTCAACACTATAGTTCTGATGTTGTATAATGATAAGAAGAAGATGTTCTCTGCTGGCGGATCTTCGTACAATAGATGGTCCAAGAGCAGTGGTAAAGTGTGGCGGGGGTTTAACAGGCTGAAAAGTCATCTTACTATGTTGAGAGAAGGATATTATTTTGGAAAAGATAGACTAGACTTATCTGACCAATATGTAGTAGACGCTAGGACTGGATACGTTATGTGTTCGGCTCAGGAACTTCTTGAACGTCCATTGGAGAAATAATTATGTCTGTTGATAATTTTACTATCTGTCCAAAATGTCATGGTATAAAAATTGATGAAATTACAAAAATTGAACAAGAAACAAAAAGAGTAAAAGAAATGTATGGTAAAGTTCCACCTGAAGAATATTTAGAAGCTGCTAATGCATTAGGTGAATTGGCATCTAAAGAATTCATTACAAAGACAGAAACTCTTGCAGAATATTATGAATTCTATATGACAGAAGATGGTGATTTTAATGCTAAGTATAAATGTATATGTACATCATGTGGTTTTAAATTCGAATTTAATCATAAAGAAAATGCTATAAATTCAAAAAAAACTAGTTGACATTCTGAATTTCATTGTTTATATTATTAATATTGAAACAGAGAGATAAACAATGTCAATGAAGAAAACAAGGAGTAAGTATGAGTAACGATGTTTTTGAAAAAGCATTTAATTCTATGCCGAAGTGTTTGGTAGCAGGGTATGATTCATTCCATCATAAAAGTGTAAAAGATTTATGGTGGATGGCCAGGATACAGCTTGATTTGTATGAGGAAGATGAAGACTCAGACATTGTTACTGATAAAGATCTTAGGCATGTTAAGAATTGGATGTCTTCAATAAAAAAAGATATTTAATAAAAGGAAATAGATAATGGATTTTAGTTCTAGTGGATTCTGGGGTGGAGTATTAACAGGATTTTTATTGGGATGTGTAATTTACTTTATTTGTTGTTTTCTTTAAAACTAATAACATAAACAGAGAAATGTAGAATGTTTGAGATTTTTGTGGTGTTTTCCGGGTATGTACTTGCTGTTGTTGGTATTGTTCTCGCTATATATATTAATCAGGACTGGTTTAAGGAGTGTGGCAGAATTATTAAAGAAACATATGACAGGAATATTGAACTGGCAGGTAAATACGATGATTTAGCAGATAAATATAATGATTTAATTGATGGGTATAATGAGTTGGTAGCTAAGCATAATACTATTGCTGATAGGTGGGCTGAACATTACATTAAATATAATAATAGTTGGTATAATACATTGGTGCGTACTATTGAAATTGGGCATTTATTGGAAGAAGATTTTATTAAACTGAAATCCCTTCTTGAAAATAAACCTGAACGTAACCCAAGTGTGAAGACTCTTGATGAGGAAGCTGCTGAAAATGAAAGAATGTTAAAAAGTAGTTGACATTCAGACTTTCATTGTTTATATTATTTACTATTGAATTCAAACAGAGGAAAATGAGAATGGCAATTAAGAAAGTAGAATTCAAAAAAGTATCTCATACATTTTTTACAGGTGATACAACCTGTGCTTATGGAAAGGGAAAGTTTTGTCCATTTGTAGTAACAAAAAAATTTGGAACACATTATGTTTGTATATTGTTTAACACCGATCTTAATGATGACGAAAACATGTGTCTCAAGAGGTCATCAGAATGTATAGCTAAACTTGATAAAATGTTTAGCTAAATCTCAAATAGAGGAAAATAAAATGATACACGAGAAACCAGTAATAACAAGAGTAATGAAACTTACAATAGTAGAAAATGCTCAAAAAGCTTCTGAATTGTTCAATACTTTTATTTTTGTCCCTACTTCTGTAAAAGCTTCAGTTATAGTTGAAAAAGATGAAGCTGTCGTATCGATGGATTTCTTTGATGATACATATGGTGATACAAGTATTACATATACGGTTGGTATATTCATGGGAATATATTTAATTGCAGGAAAAGTAAAATAATAGTTGACATTTCACTATCAATGATTTATATTATTACTATTGAAATTGAAACAGAGGATTGCTTCACAAAAACCAAACACAAACAGAGGAGAATGAAAATGGAAGCCAAGCGCGAAGCAAAGTACGTCACAGTCAAGAAGACCCGCGGTATCTACAAGGAAATCAGCCGGATTAACGGAAAAGTTCAGCTCGTTGAAGTTTTCCACAAGTTCGACGCTGAGGTCGATCCTTCTCAGATTCGTAAGTTCAAAGCCGGCAAAAGCTTCATCGAAGTAAATGGCAAACTTTCATGGACAAAGAAAGCAGCTCAGCCGAAGTTCAGCGAAAAGGGTCGGACATGGAACAAGATCGAAGCTGATATCGACGGAATCGAAACAATCATTCATCTCGACACGACACTCGGACACTGGGCATATTACACCACAACCACTGGCGAGTGGAGGAAGTTCGAGCATATGTACATTGAAGATCTCGTAAAGTAAACCAAGAAAGATAAAACATATGATAGACTTTCTTTATTCACTCATCGAGAACATCCGTAGAATATTCTACGGATGTTCTCTTGATACTTGCTTCTGCAATTAACGGTAAAGTTGATAAAAATTTATTTGTACTAAGAGCTCTTGAACTTTCAGTTGATAAAGAATTAAACAATTATTTAAAATATACATTTTATCCATATCCAATTGAATTTAAATACCATGAATGGATTGATTATCTTAATGAAATTAAAAAAGATCTTAAGTTCATTAGAGAAACTGATAAAAAAATACAAAAAGTAAAAGACCCAGTTGATGATTCTGCTGCTGAATTAAAAAGATACAGAAATGAACTAGCTGAATTAAGTTTATTGGAAATAGATATATGGAAAAGATTAAAAGATAATATGTCTAAAGTAGCAATTAACCTTTATTGAAAGATTATAAACAAATGGATATAAATGAAGAATTTATCAAAGGTTTTAATTCTCTTGATCTTTATTTATGGTTCAAAGATTATGGAGAAACAGACCTAGAAAAGATAGTTAGAAAGTTGATAGATGAGAAAAAAGTATGGATAGCTAATTCACTTCTTACATCAAGTATGAACAAAAAACAATGCGTAAAGTATACAATTTATATAGCCAAGTCTATAATAGTACACTTTGATTTACTTAAATGTAGATTTGGAAATCCAGTTTTTATTGTTAATTCTGCAGAAAAATGGTTAGAAAATAATTCTGAAAAGAATAGAATTTTAGCTATGAATGAATTTAATAATGCAATTTATTATGATAGAGATTCTATTTCTGAATCTATAATTTATATTGCTGCATTATCTGCATGGTGTGCTGGACAAAAAGAAGAAAAATCATCAAGTATAAATTATAATGCTAATAAATGTGCAGAAGAAGCAGAATCAATTGGTGGAAATATGATTGAGTATATAGAATATGGTTTATCTTTGTTTAAAGATTAAACCCGGTCCAGTTCCCTAGTGGCAAAGGGGTCGGCCTGTAAAGCCGCTGACTAATGTCTTCGGAGGTTCGAATCCTCCCTGGACCACCATAAAAATATAAGTGCAATGGCTGTGCGGCAATAATTAAATCCCGCGAAGGCATGAGTATAACCGTCACGCATTGCATACTCATTAGGATGCCCTGCAATGCTGTCCTACATTGCACTTATATTAAAAAGTAGTTGACATTGGGTTATCCATTGTTTATATTATAATTAATTAAAAATTGAAACAACAAACAGAGGAGAATGAAATGCTTTTTTATTATCAATTTAACATAGCTAATCATATTAAAGTAGATACTTCAATGTTACTTATTTTATTAGATATAGTACTTTTTATATTATTATTCTCTTATATGTTAGCTGATGATGACGATGAATCAAACAATGATTATGGAGAATGAAATGAATCCAAAAGATGAAATATTCAAACTGAAACATGGTGAAAAATGGACATGGCCTGAAAGTGATTATGGTCATGCTGAAATATGGCGAATTCATGATGTTTATATAGTATTTTCTATTCCAATGTTTGGAGGAGATTCAACATATTTTGATGCATTCTCAATATCAAATGTGGATGAACTTATTTATACAGTTTCCTCTTGGACGTAAAAATTGAATCAAGGAGATTTATATGTTAGTTGCCATAGATTTATTACCTTGTCCATATTGTGGTGGCGAAGCAAGATATGTATATCTTCATAAAAGTGAAGATGGTTCAACTGAAAATTGGGTATTGAGAAGATTTAATAAAGGTGAAGTTATAAGCAATAATTATGAAATATGTGATCATATAATTCGTTGTAAAACATGTGGGGCAACCGCACAAATTCCATTTTGGAATAAAAGAGAATTTAATGATGTACTTATGTTAAGCCCAAAGTCGATTATATTTTGTCACAAAAACCAAAAAGAACAAGATATGAATTTATGTTGTAACTGTGAGAACTTTAAAGGAATTGATATAGAAAATGATTTATTTTATATTAAGTGTGTCAAATAAAAGGAGAAAAATTAGTTGGCTAAAGTAGACTTCAAGAAAGTGCGTTTCAAGAATTTTATGTCATATGGAAATTCATGGACAGAAATACCACTTGAATTTGTCGGTCTTACTATCGTCAGTGGAAAAAATGGCGATGGAAAGTCTACTATATCTGTAGCCATATTCTTTGCTTTAACGGGTCTTGCTTTAATAGAAGTTTCTAAAGGTGGATTAGTTAATATCTTTAACGACAGAGATTGCTTAGTAGAACTTGAATTTGAAAGCGGCGGCCATTCATATATGGTTCGTCGTGGAGTTAGACCAAATGTTTTCGGAATATACAAAGATGGAGAATTGGTTCCTGAGGATGGAAAGAGAGTTAACTTCTATCAGGATAAACTTGATGAAATAGTTGGTATTCCTCCAGCTTTGTTAAGGTCTGTACTTCTCATAAATTATTCCAGCAGACCATTCTTTAAAATGTCAAAGGGAGAGAGAAGAGAATTCTTAGACAAAATATTTGGACTTGAAAAATTTAATATTATGGCTGAAATGGTTAAAAGAAAGTTATCTGAAATATCTGCTTCTATGTCATTATCTTCAAGAGATTTAGTTATACTTAAATCTAAACTTGAACATCAAAAAGAAACTCTTAATAATTACGATAAGATGGTAGCAACCGCAGCTGCTAAAAGTAATACAGATAAATCTAAAATTGAAGCTGATGTATTAAGTAAAATTTCAGATTCTATGAAAGCTAAATCTAAATTAGAATTAGCCAAAGAAGTAGTAGATATTACAAATAAGAAAGTAAAAGAAACATCTTTAAATAAAGAAAATCTTAAAAATTCTAAAAAAGAACTTATCTCTATTAAAGAAAAATTAAAAGAAGCTGAAGAAGCTGAAGGTAAATGTAGACTATGTGGTCAAGTTTTACCAAAAGAAGTAACAGAACTTGAGAAGATTAGAGTTGAAAAATTAAAGCAAACTATATTAAATTTAGAAGTATCTATTAAAGAAATAGAAAAATTAGATTGTGATACTGAATCAGCAAATAAAACTTCATTAACTGCTACTAATGAATTAAGAAAAACTGAATCAGATGTAGCAGCTGCTGAAGCTTTAGTGTCAGCTGCTAAAGATAGATTAGAAGAATATTCATTTGAACTTCCAGAACCACCAAAAATTGATATAACTGAAACAGAAACTAAAATAAAAGAAAATGAATTATCATCTAAAAAGATGAGTAATATAGAATCTCATTTAAAGTCTGCATATAAGATTTTAATGGATGAAGAAATTAAGTCATTCATAGTTGGTAAGTATGTTCCATTCTTAAATTCTCAAGTTGCTTTCTTTCTTGAAATGTTTGGATTTGATTTCGATGTAATGTTTACTCCAGAAATGGATTATAGATTTATTAGTAAAACACGAGGTAAAAAAGAACTGGAGTACGGCAACTTCTCCAGGGGTCAAAGAACTCGACTTGATATAGCTATGATATTTGCTTTTATAAATGTATATAAGATGGTAAGTTTTAAGTCTATGCGACAAGTTACTAATTTAATCATCTTTGACGAGTTCATAGACATGGGTACAGATGCAGATGGAGTTGAAGATTGTTTAAAGATGATGACTGAAGTTAGTAGGAAGTGGGATACTGGATTTATGGTAATTTCTCATAAGGTAGATGCAGAATCTACAGATTTTCCAGTTTATATGGCTAAGATGCAGTCTAATGGATTTTCTAAAATTGAAAAGGTACAATGATGAGCAGATATGATAAAAGATGTTTAGCATATACATCAATTGGCTTAATAATTATTATAGTTATGTTAATCTTAGATACAGCTGTATCATGGAGATAAAAATGACAAACAGACAAGTAGCAGTATTATGTTTTTGCGCATTATATATTGCGTTTGAAGTTCATTCAGATTTTTCATCACTTAAAAGTTTAAGTGATTGTATAATTGTAGAAATTCTTGGAATATTTTATTTTTCTATGATAACTCTTGGAATATTTAAATTCCTTGAAAGGGAAAAATGAAACTTACAACTAAGAATAAAGGAATTATTTCTCAAAGGCTAATTGAATCGCCTGAGGTTGCTGGTAGAAAATTAGTTATAGCTATAGACTTCGATGGTACATTAGTAGAAAAGGATTGTTGGAAGAAATATTCATCAGTAGATGATTATACTCCCGTAACAATAAAAAGTGTACCGTCAATGTATACTTCTCCAAATATGTTTATTGGAATTAAAACTGTAGACATAGCTAAAATGTATTCAGAAGTTGGACATACTATTATAATGTGGACATGCAGAATTCCTGGTGGGAGGCCTGGACTTTCTCTTGAAGAAGCGGTTGAATGGTGTGGTAGAAATGGACTAAAGTTTGATGCAGTAAATGATGATGTTGATTGGTCACATGTAGTAGATCATGATGTACCTAAGGGAAGAAAGATAATAGCAGATAGGTATATAGATGATAAATCATGTGACGTTGAAAGTATTTCAGCTTGGAATATTAGATCATGGAGGATATGATGAAAATTAGAACGGTTAAATCATACAATAGATCTCAGTTAGCAATAATGTTTCTATTATTTTGTGTTGCTATTTTTTTTGCAGGAATAAGTGGTTTATTTTCTGGAATAACAGAAGATTTATTGTTAGTTATTTCTGGAATACTAATTTTTCAAGGTTTTATTCAATTATTTTGTATTAAAAAAGTAATACATTTAAAAACTGTAGATCATTATACTTCTACTTTATCTAATCTAGATTGCCAAGAATCATTATGTGAATATTGCTTTAATTGTTTTAATTGTAATATTAGAAATAAAACTGAAAATATGGCAATTGGATGTAAGATAAATTTTAGTGAATGTTCATCTTTTGAATTAAGAAAAAGAACTTAATCCTTATCCAGATCCAGAAGAATGAAGTTGAAGCAACCACCAAGCATCAACTAAATCTGCAATCGGAGATTTATATCTTTTATCCCATCCAAGGGATTGTGTAAAATCATACACAATCCCTTTTCCATTTCTTTCAAAGAATGCATCTACCATTAGAACCTTCGAAGCATCTCCTCGTCCAGTGGCAAATTTCTTTATTTCAGTTGGAGCATATGTCTTTATCTTAGCTCCCATAGAAGCTGCTATAAATTTAACCATTCCAGAGAACTCACCTATATCAAATACTCTACCGCTTGAAGAACTTGATGATGCATAACTATAAGCATATCCTTCAACTGCGAAATCTGAAATATTTCCATTTGATATTCTAGTTATAGCGGATCCAAGAGCTATTGCATTTGTATAATATCTTTCTGCATCAGCTCCATTCGCTATATGCCCTACTACTAAATCTGCGGATATTCCTACTATTCCATTAGTTGTTTTTACAGCTTTCTTTAATCCAGTCTGGAAATAAAATTCACCGTTCTCTGCTGCAATTCCAGTTCCATTTATAGACAGATCACCTGCTATTATCATCTCGTTCCTCCATTCTTGATTGTATTTAATACCTATAAATAGAATTGAAATAGTCAAACCAATGTCATTATAGACATCCTGGATATTGATAGGGAGCCAATCTTTGCCTATAGAAGAAAATTACAAGAACGTCGAACTGGACTTTGAACTAGCTAAAAAGACTGCTTCGAAAGAAAGAGTAAAGGGTTTTGATCCTTTCGGTACAGACTTTCTTAAAGGTGTGGTAAAAAAGTCTCCAATAGAATTTGGAGCTATTTTAGACACATCTTTTAATAGTTTCCTTGTGTCTATAATACCATACACAAATAATATAGTTAGTAATTTTAATGCTAATGCTGAATATGCTTCTACTTTTGTTAAGAGTGTAACTTTTCCATCTATATCATTTGAAGATGAACCTTATCGCAGAGGTGGAAGAACTTATCATGCTGCCACAGATTTTAATGTAGATAAAATTACTTTAACTTGCTATAATGACAGAGGTTATAATTCTCATTCATTTTGGCAGTCATGGTTATTCGCTATAATGGGCGGACAATCTGGTAATCAACTTCTTGCTCAAAGGAAATTTCCGTTTGAGTATAAATCATACATAGATATATACAAAATAGATAGGTTCACAGATGGTTCAAATAATACCGGTCCAAATAAAGGTATTTTTACTGTAAGAACTGTTGGTGCTTTTCCAACATCTGTATCTGCTTTTTCTATGGATTGGGATTCGAAGAATGCTGAAACATTTGAAGTAGTATTATCTGTAGATGAAGTTGAGTTTTATCCTGGAAAGATTGTTCCAAAAATTTCAAAGTCAAAGGTTTCTTCAAGTATTGCAAGTTACAATTCTTCATCTTCAAAACAACAGTCAGCTATGTCTTTTGTAAAGAAAGCTGATACTGGAAAAGTAACTCAATCTGAATCAGCTGCACTTAGATTTGCTAAGACACTTGGAAAAGCTACATCAGAAAAACTTATAAGAGCTGGTAAAAACTTACTTATAGAAACAGAATATAGAATAAAAGATAAAATAGATAATGAACTTCCACAATGGGCTAGAATTGGTGATATAATTAGATTTGATTCTAATGGAAAAATAATATTTAATGATGATGTTCTTATAAGCAGAATAGCTACTTCTATAGCCGGAAGATTAAGTGAATATGGTAATTCTGCAGCAGATGCAATATTTGGTGGAAATGATCCAAATTCATATGAAGCTGAAATAGATCCAACTGATATACCGAGTAATTATACATCAAATGATAGAGCTGTATCTTTAATAGCAGCTGCTCTTGCATCTTCACTTTATCCAGAAACATCCATTGGAGCAGAAAATGTAATAAAATCTGGTATATCTAATCTTCAACAAAGATCTGACTCAGCACAAAGCATAATATCAATGTCTGTAATTTCTAATAATAATTCTAATGCTGCTGCTTTAGAATCTTTGGCTGAAGACATCATAGAAAGAGAAATATCTTCTATGGTGTATGGGAGGGCTTCATTTTGAGAAAGTTTTTTGAATCTTTGGAAGAAATAAATTATATTGTATCTGGAAAGACTAAATTAATAAAAGATATGTTTTCTATCAATGAATCTTTTGATAAAACTCAGAAATACAGAGATAGTGAAGATTACTATATTTCATATGAAGTAACAGATGGTGAATGTATAGAAGATGTAGCTGCTAGTGAATATGGAGATAAAGCTCTTGAATCTGTTTGGATAATAGCAGTAATGAATGAAATGATGGATTTTCTTTTCGATTTTCCAATGAGTGGTACAGAATTAGAAAAATCAACAGGCTATACAGAAAAATCTGGAAATATAACATCTACAATGTTTGATACGGTTGTAGAATTAAACGATAAAAAGAGGATAATAAAAGTTTTAAAGAAAGAATATCTCGTTCAATTTGAACGTGATTTCTTCGGAGACTGAGGAGGATAAGATGGGTGAATTTCTACAGTACAGACACACCAGCATTATCGATGGAAGTACTATTTCATTTGGACCTATGCGTGTAAAACATCAAATGGCTTTAGTAGAAATGGAAGATACAATTACATCTGGAGATGTTTCCGGTGAAAGTTTTACAGAATTATTAAAAAGTATAATCTTTGGACTTATTGATAGAACTGGGTCTAACTTGTACATGATTGATTATGAAATGCTTTTGTTTAAGATAAGATCAAAAAGTTATGGAAATGAAATAAAGTTTAGAAAAATATATGGAACTGAAGAATATAATTTAATATTTGATACAGATAAAGATGTTAATATAATTGGTGAAGAAAATAAATCTTCTATAACAGTTCCTTTATGTGATGGTAGAAGTGTTGTTATAACTCCACCAACTGTTGCTGAAGCTGATGCTGCTGAAAAAGAAGCTAATGGCAAATTTAGATTGAAAGATCTTATAACTTTAAGACTATCTGTAAAGAAAATAATTGATGATGAATCTAATGTTACAGATCTTAATAAAGAAGCTGCTAAGTCTTTATTTGAAACAATAGAAATAAAAGATTTAGAATTAATAAAAAAAGAATTTTCAAAATTTCCTATTCTTTCAGCTATGAAAGAATATTCATTCGGAGAAAATAAATTTACAGTAAATGCTGGAGATTTCTCGTCAAATTTTTTCGTTCTATAATGACGCGTGGTGTAGACCCGATCTCCATGTTCAGGTCTATCTTCTTTAATATAGATGCTATGAAGATGCCGCCGTCAGAGGTTTATAATTTAAATGTAAGAGATTGTGAGATATTACAAAATATGTGGATAGTTGAAAGAAAAAGAGAAATTGAAATTAGAAGAAAGGGAAGAAAGTGAAGAATGATAATAAATTTACTATATTTCTCTGTATGGCTAGAGAAAGATGGTCTGGCTGTAGAATGAAAAAGAATTTATGCTGTGCTAAATGTGAATCAAGAGAAGACTGTATGATAGATTATTCAATTAATTTTGGTAATAAAAAACGACCATGTGATCCAGATGATATTGAAGATTGTGATTTTCTGGAGACTATAACTTGAACATTCAAAGACCATTCGGTACAGACTGGCCAAAACAGCCTACGTTAAACGAGGCTACAAGAGCAGCTAGAAAGCATAGGACAGACGCTCATCCTTCAAGAGAACCTAGAGAATGGGGAAAAGATGTCAGCAGACGATCTATTACAATTAGATCAGATCTGTCTTTTGCTACATGGTACAGAATGGTTACTTCTTCAGGTGAAAGAACTTTTACTGGGTTTGCTCCTGGTAAACTTTATCACTATGGTTATAGACCAAAATATGCTGAGTCACTTCCTTTCTTTGATGTAAAACCACTGCAATATAATGTTAGTTTAACCTCCTTTTATAAATAAAAATAAAAGGAGAAATAAAATGGTTGTCTACAAAAGTATCAATCTAATGAATGGAAAAATTTATATTGGTCAAGATATTCATAATAACCCAAACTATCTTGGTTCTGGTAGATATTTTAAAAGAGCATTAGAGAAATATGGAAAAGAAAATTTTAAAAAAGAAATATTATGCGAATGTTCTTCTTTAAAAGAACTTAATGAAGCTGAGATATTCTGGATAAAAGAATTAGATGCACAAAACCCAGAAATAGGATATAATATTGCTAATGGTGGACGTAGTGGATTTACCGGATATCATTCTGAAGAAACAAAGAAAAAAATGAGTATACTAGCAAAAAATAGAATTAGAAAACCACATTCTGAAGAAACAAAGAAAAAAATTGCAAAAGGTAATACTGGTAAAATTGTTTCTGAAGAAACTAGAAAAAGAATAAGTGAAAAAAGTAAAGGTAGAAAAGGAATGTGGACAATTTCTGAAGAACATAAAAGAAGAATAAGTGAAGTACATACAGGAAAAAAATTATCTGATGAAACAAAAGAAAAAATAAGAATTAGTTTATTTAATTATAGAAATAAAAAACTTAATACCAACGGTAAAATAAATGAATAAAAAAATAGATAGTAAATATTTTAAAGGATCTGTTAACTATGTTCAAAATGATCCATTTGGAAAAATAAAAGAAATTAAGGATAAACATAATTTTCGTCATGATCCAATACAATGGCTTAGAGATATTCAAACTAGAGATGAATATAGATTTTCTGGATTTAAACCTGGAAAAATTTATCATTTTCAATATCAACCAAAATATAAAGATATTTTAAGTTTTTATGATAGAAAACCATTAATAATTTTTTTAAAATTTAAAGATCCAGAACATTTTTATGGATACAATTTGCATTTTTGTTCGATGAAACTTAGAGAAAAAATATTTTCTGAGTTTGAACAACATAATAAAAATAGAAATATAACTTCAGAAACAGCATGGACATCATTACCAACTATTCAAAAATTTTATCCATTTATTTTAAGAATGTATATTATTAATAGAATTCAAGAAAAAATTTATAATATTCCACAAACAGTATATGATATGGAAAATGTAAAACTTTTTCCAAGTGAATATTTCTTTAAAAAATCATCTAATGAAATATTTAAATTATCAATGCAACATTATCTTAATAGTAGATTATAATGTCATGAGAGAAGAATTATTCGCTGAATTTGATGATAGACAAGGCGATGCAGCTACAGTAAAATTACAAACTTGGGAAAAGCTTGGAGTATTATCTAGATACTATCCATTTATGGTACGAAAATATCTGTTCAAAAATATACTTGGAAAAGTTTACGTTATACCACCTGGAATTATAAGTGCTGAAAATGTTAGAAGATTTGAAACAGAAAAGTTTTATAAATTAACTTCAGATCAAATATTCGCCCTAGCTGAGGCGCATGCAAGGAGAAAGAGTTGAGAAAGTCTAGCAGAAAGCCTGGCGGTCCTTACAGGACGAGAAAACCAACAAGAGCAGAAAAAACTATGTCTGCCGCTTCTGGTGCTTCCGCTAGAGAATTCTCCGAAATGGACTTTGCTACACCAAATGTGAAGAAACATTCTTTAAGAGATCCTTTCAGTGGAAGATATACAACTGCTGCTACTCTATCAGAAACTATGAGAGATGCAAGATCTTATGCTGCAGCTTCTATGGTAAAGATTAGAGAAACGATGAGCAAGCTTCAACTTTCTATATTAAAAGCAACATCTGAGACTAATCGTGCAGCTAAAGATGCTGCTGAAAAAGCTTTAAAGAAGTTTGAAAAAGCAGATGAAAATTTTACAGAAGTATCTAAAGCACTTTATTCTGGAGCAGAAAAAGCTGGATCAAATGTAATAAAGAGTGTTCAACTTCTTAGATCTGAAATAGAATCTCTTTCAAATAATGTAGCAGAATTATCAAAAAATGGAATATCTTTAGACGAATCAGATGTAAGTAATATGATATTAGCTGTAAAAGAAAAAACCCCTGGTTCTAAAGTTGATGTAGCAGATATATTAGTTCCAGTACAAGATAGACAAGAATCAAACAGAGATAAATTAACTGACGTAATGGATTATGTTACTACTGTTCTTGAAAATGATATAGCTAATCATTTAAAGAAAAGAATAGAATCTGGATTTATTAAAGATGTAGCTTTAAGAAAGACTTTAAGAGAACAAGTTCTCGGTGAAACTGAAAAACAAGATCGCCGGGGAAGAATGCATATATCGAAATTTGTTGAAGCTGGAGAAGATGCTTATCTTCCATCTGTATCACAAGCTGTATCTGAAATGAAGAAAGAAATAGCTAATGTTTTAAGTGGTGGAGATACGGCTAAAGCTGCTGAAAGGTTTACAGATTTAACTGAAGATGCTTTTAAAAGATTAGATAAGATCTTTTCAGAAGAATCAGGATATCTTGCTAAAAATCCTGGTGTAGAAAAAAGAGATATTGGTATAGCATCAATAGCATCAAGTGTAAGAGATTTAAAAGAGCAGTTTTATGTAAATCAAGATGAATCAACAACCGGAACATCTTCAAGTATATCTGAAGAAATAGCAGAAGCAGTTCTTGGAAAAAATAGAAAACTTAGAATAACTCCAGAAGCTGAAGAAGCTTTAGCAAATGCATACAGTGGTAGAATGAGTAAAGTTTCAGATTATATAATGTCTGCTGCTAATCTAAGTAAGAAAGAATTTGAAGCAGTTGATAATGCTAAGAAATTAACATCAGAAGCTCCAAGTGGAGATTATGCTCAAGTTTTGTCCGAAATATTCTCAGAGATGGTTCAAGCAAGAGTAGATAATCCAGATGCAGCTTCAGCTTATGAAGAAGTACATAAATTATCTGAAAGTTTATATGCTGTTTATGATTTAATGAAAGATTCAAATGATGCTACAGATGAAGAACTTGAATTTTTTAAAGATAAACTTGGACCTTCTATAGATAATTTACTTGATGAAACAGAAAAAGCTAAGAAATCAGAAGATAGTTCAAGAAGAAGATCAAAAGTTATTGAAACTATAGCTTCAGCTAGTGGAATTCCTATACTTGAGGATATAGTTGAGTTCTTCTCATCTAGAAAAGATAAACAAAGTAAAGAAAGAGCTGAACAATTAGAACAAAAGAAATCTGCTGCTGAAAAGATAATGGAAGCATACCAGACTAAAGTTATTTCTAAAAAAGATAAAAATAAGTCAGATTATTTTTCTAAGTATGAAGAATCTATGCCAGAAAAAGCTGATGCTGGTGAAATTCTTCAATCAGATGAAGAGTCTAAAAAAGAACAAAAAAGAACTAATTCAATTTTAGAAGATATACGTGAAATCTTTAAGAGAAATGAATCTGCTCCTGATAATGAAGAAAATAAAAAGAGCGGAATAATTGATTCAACTCTTGGATATATGGCTGGAGCTAAAGGTCTTAGTATGGTTAGTAAAGTTGGAGCTGTTATTGCTATGTCTTTAATTCCAATCATTGCTGGTGCATTAGCATATTCTATTACAAAAAAGGTAATTGGAAATAAAGAAGAAAATGAAAGAGAAAAGAAAGAAAAGTTCTTAGCTTTGAAAGAACAATCTCCTGAGTTATTTGCTGAAGCTGAGAAAAGATATCAATCTGATTTAGCAACTGCTGAAGCTGATGCAAAGAAATTCTCACCAGTCTCAAGAGAAGCAGGAGAAGCAAATAAGAAAGTAGCTGCTCTTAGAAGAGATAGAGAATCACAAATAGTTTCAAGAGCTGAGAAAATAGCTGGAGAAATGGGAATTGAAGCTCCAACTGCTTCAGATGTAATAATCAGAAGAGATTCAGATACTAGTCCAAATATGGGTCTTAAGATAGGTGATCCTAAAAGAAAGCCTGAGATAATAGTTAAAGATGGTGTAAACTTTGAAGGTCTTCATCCAAATATAAAGCAAGGATTATTTGAAGCTGCTAAAGAGATGGCTCAAAATGGTAAAGTTTTAAGAATTACATCAGGACTAAGATCTCGTGCTGAGCAAACTGAATTATTTGAAGCTTATAAAAGTGGAAAAAGTAAATATCCAGCTGCATCTCCTGGGAGTTCTCCTCATGAGTCAGGACTTGCTTTTGATATAGATAAAGGAAATATACCAGCTTTTACTCAGACCGCTGCTTTTAAAAATTACTTCGATCAGCCTTTACCAGGTAATGATCCAATTCATTTTGTTTTTAAGGGAGCTAAATTAAATACTGAAACTGAAGCAGTTGCTCAGACTCCAGAGAAACCAGAAGTTCCTATTTCTTCAGTATATAATAAGACTGAAGTTGCTGCTCAGACTCCAGAGAACCAAAATACTTCAATTCCACCAGTATATAAACCAGAAACAAGTGAAGCAAAAATAGACACCCCACCAGTTGTAACAGATGGAATATCTTTTGAAGATAGAATGAGTCAGATAGAATCTGAGAATGTAAGTTTATCAGCAATAAAAGAAAGCGAATCTGCTAAAGAAGCAGCTTCAGCTGCGGCAACAATAATTCCAGTACCAGTTCCATCAGGTCAATCTCAGTCTTCTCATAGCAGACAATCTGGACAATCCAGCCAACAAGTATCATCTGGACTTGAGAATGATTTGACAGTTCAACATATAGTGTTGTTCACTCTAGATAGGGTAATATAAACAAATGAAGAAACCTGGAGATAAAATATTAAAATACCCTTCTGATCTGACTAAATTTTATGGTGGAGAAAAGAATATAGTCAGTTTTACAACATGTGACTACAGTCAAGCTAGAATGGGCAATAAAGATGGACAAGAATTCGTTGTAGTTAAACCTGATATGAAATCAGCAGTGTATGTAGAATTATCAGAATCTTTCTCAATCGGAGATACTCATGGTTGGGATGCTGGTACTGTATTAGATGCTAATATTATTGATTCTTTAAAAGGTGCTGGTGGTGGATTAGGACAAGCTGGATCAAGAATGGGATGGGGAGCTACGATGGGTATCGCTAATTTTGGTTTAAATAAAATTGGCGGACAATATCTCGGTAATGATGCTTTACAGAATCAGGTTAGAGTATCACGAGGAAGTACTGAAATAAACCCCAACACTACTATGATCTATTCTAGCAGTGGAATACGAACTTTAGATTTTATGTTTGTGATGAGACCTGAGAATGAACCAGAAGCAATAGAAATAAGCAGTATTGTTGATTACTTCAAATATTATTCTAGAGGAAGTGTTCCTAAGGGAGTTGGCGGTATAAGGTTCCCGTATCTTTGGTATATACGCACTTCATCTAAAGCTATAAATTCAATCTTAGAATCTGGTGATGGAGAAGAATCTGTATTCTTCGCATGTACCAGTATTGTACCAACTCTACACACTGATGTACTTTATCATAATGAATATCCACATAGAACTGACCTGTCTCTGTCATTCTCCGAAATGAGAGTTCGTTATAGAACAGATGAATAGACCTAATAAATAGTAAAAACAAACTCGGAGAAATTAGACATGGCTATAAATTTTCCTAATTGGTTTAATACATTTAAAAGAAAAAGTCCAGCTATAGGACCTGAGAACGTTTACAATCCAGTTGTGACTACAAGAGATTATTCTGATGTAGGTGTTGATAGTTCATTCCAAAAAGGTGATATGCTAGCCGCTACTGGACTATCATATCCCACCGTAGTTGGTTCGAATTCTGTTACAAGCATGGGTGGATTTTTTGGAGGTTACTTCTCCTTTAGTGGATGGCAAGGTTCATTTCCACTTCATGTTATGCACAGCTTGGTAAGACTTTATTTATGGATGGGTCAAGATCCAGATATAAGATATGCTATAGATGAAATAGTTAATGAAGCAGTTTCGACAGCATATAATAATGATATAGTTAAGATAGATTTAGATAGTGTAGAAATGCCAAAGTCAATTAAAGAAAGAATATCAGACGAATTTGGTGGTATTCTTGATATGATGGAATTCAAGAGGAAATCCTACTATCACTTCAGTGATTTCTATACAAACGGCAGAATATTTTATAAATTAGATGTTAGTAAGAAAAATGCTAAAGCTGGAATTAAAGGGATAAAAAACTTATCACCATTTGATGTTATAGCATATTTCGATGGTCAGAATAATGTATTCAGAGATCCAGAATCTGTAAAGATAGATTTTAAAAGAGGATATGTTCTTACAGAAAATGCCTTTAGAAATGCTTATTATCTTGGTATGACTAATCCAGCTGTAGCAGCTGGTACTCCAAGGATGAGTAATTATTATGTTGCCGTTCCTGAAGAATTGGTAGTTTATCAGCACACTGGATTATCTGACTGGCGTTCAAATGTTCCAATATCATATCTTCATCTTGTACTAAGGACTCTTAATCAACTTAGAAACCTTAGAGATGCTATGATAATTTATAGAATGACTAGAGCTCCTGAAAGATTTGTGTTTAATGTTGAAGTTGGAAAAATGCAAGCGGCTAGAGCTCAGCAATATGTAGCAGAAGTAGCATCGAAACTTAAGCAGACTATAAGTTATGTTCCAGAAACCGGTCAGTTTAAAGACATGGAAGAAAAGCTTCAGATATACAAAGATTGGTATTTCCCTAAGGTAGACGGCAAAGGTACAGATGTAGACGTTCTTCAGAGCGGTAACATGCAGGGTCAGTTAGAGGAAGTCCAAGCTATTCGGAAGGACCTGTTCATGCAACTGTTCATCCCTCCGAACAGATATATTGATGATCATTCAATGATGAACTTCGGTTCCATGGGAGACATGGAGAAGTCAGAAGTAAAATTCTTCAAGTTCATATCTAGACTTCAACTACAGTATAGTTCGGTATTTTATGATATGTTAAGAATGCAACTTAGTATGAAAAATATTATGACTGCTAAAGAATTTGATAAGATAAAAGGTTCTATAAAGTTCTCTTGGGGTTCAGAGAACGTATACAGCGAGGCTAGAAACTTTGCTGTTATGCAAAGGAAAGCAAGTGTTCTTGGTCAGTTTGAAAATTACATTGGATCATATGGCATATCTGAAGATTGGATTACGAAGAATGTTATGGGATTCACTGATGAGGAAATAAAAGATAATGAAAGTACAGTTTTAGATTCAATGAAGAAAAAGAACTACCGCGACAGAATTAAGAATGGCCAGATATTGTTCGATGAGAATGGTAAAGAAATAAAAGATCCGTATGGAACAGGTGGTGGTGGAATGGATGCTAGTGGTGGTGGAGAAGCGCCCGCAGATGGTGAAGAAGTTCCACCTGAAGAAGGTGGTGGAGAACAACCAGAAGGTGAAGCTGGAAATGCAGAAACGTCTGGAGAAGATAAAGAGAAGACTGAAAGCGTATTAATAGTTAAATCTAGATTTAAGGATCTTCTGTTAGAGAGGTTAAAAGATAAATGAAATTTTATCAAATAACAGAATCTATTATATCAGATAAGAAAAATCTTTATGATAAATCTCCATCTGATATAGCTAAATTCTTTGTAGAATCTAGTGGAAGAAAGTTAGATGTAGCTAAGTCTAGATTAACTTTCTGGAGAAATAGACTTAGAACAAGAGATAAAAATCCAGAAATAGAAAAGAAGTACAGAGATGCTTTAAATATTATAAATCGAATGGCTGGAAGAAGTTTAAGAAGTAAAGGACATACTGATAATGATTTAATAAGAAAAACAACAGATGATAGAAAATATCTTATGGCTATTTCAGAGCTTAAAAAAGAAGCAAAGAGATCTGGAAAATATGTATCAGATAAAGAAGCAGGAAATATAATATCAGCAGTGTGTGAATTTACAAGAACTGACTATGCTGATATAAGAAAATATCAAATAGCTGATAATCCAGAAAATTATAACGATACTTTTAAAAAATACTCAGAACAAATTGAAAAATATATTTCTTTAATGCCAAAGTATAAAGATGGAACTGTTTATAGAGGTATACAAGTAGGAAGTTTTGGTGAACCAAAAGATATAAAAAAATTTGCATTTTTGAAACCAGGTGATGAAATAGATATGCGTGGAACATCATCTTGGAGTAGTAAAGAAGATGAATCACATGTTAAGAGAAGAAATATTAAGTTTGTTTTAGAAAAGCCTTTAACTGGAGTATCTGTTAATTTAGTTTCTGAGTTTCCAGCTGAAGATGAAGTTACTTTTTCTAAAGATTCTAGATTTTATGTAAAAAAAGTTAAGCTCAAAAAAGATCCGGAGCTGTCTGGAGATTATGATGAAAATTCAGATAATTATTATTCTTTTATGCATGTTTACATATATGTAGAGGAAAAGGAATAATTTAATATGAAATTTTATTTTATATCTGAATCTATAATATCAGACAAGAAAAAGCTATTAGATAAAAATCCAATAGAAATAGCTAATTATTTCATATCTTCAAGTAATAATAATATCCAAGCTGCTTTAAATAGAGCAGTCTTTTGGAGTAATAGAATAACTTCAGATAGAAAGAATAGTTTTCAAGATAAAGAAAAAGTAAGAAAAGTAGTAGATATAATAAAATCTATGATAGGAAAAGTAAGTATTACTGGTCATCATAAAGATGTTTTTGATCAAAATAAAGAAATTCATTTTTTTAAAAATAATGATCAACATGATGAAAAAGATAGATTAAAACATGCAAGAAAATTAATCATTTCTGATGCAAAGAAAAATGGTTATAAAATAAATGAAGATCATGCATATGATATGATAAAGTCTGTGTATGATTTTACTGATTCAGATTATGAAGTTATGAGAAAAATTCAAAGTGATCCAAATTTTAAATATAATGAAGATGAAAAAGATAAATTAAAATTAAAAAGTAAATATATAGAACAATTTATAAAAATGTCTCAAAAATTTTCTGGAAATACAATATATAGAGGTTTAGAATTTGAATTATATAAAAGTTTAAAAGAAACATATGAAAAAAATATGAAAATAGTTAAAGGTTTTTCTGAATTAAAAGAAGGTGAAGAAGTAAATATGTTAGGTACTTCTTCTTGGACTAGTAATAAAAATGAACGTCATGTAAAAGAAAGTAATATTATTTTTATATGTAATAAACCAAAAAACGGAGTACCAGTTAATCATGTTTCTAGATATCCAAAAGAAGATGAAGTTATGTATTCAAAAGATGCAAGATTTATAGTTAAAAAAGTTGAAGTTAAAAAGAATAAAGAAGGTGATATAACAAAGATAAAAATCGAAGTTGAAGAAAATAACATTTAATATATGAGGGTATTATGAATTACTCTGAAAGAGAAAAGTCAAGAGCTAAATCTGATAGAAATATAAAAGTTACTTCTCCAGACGGTAAAGTTATCATAGATACTTCATCATTATCGAATAAAAAGACTAAGTTTAGCGATATACTAAATTTAAAATTGAAAATAGAACGCAATCCTAGTGATGGATCAAAAAAGTATTGGATAACTGGACCAAAAATATTTTTTGAATTTCCAGATGGTACTACTGAAGATGAAGCAAGAGAAAAGTTGAAAGAAATGAAGAAAGGGAAGAAATGAAATTTAGAGATATCATAGAAGATGAAGGTGGAGAAGCTTCTCCAGCTGTTAGTACTATTACTACTGATGATATAGCTCAGTTTGGAGATAGAATTGGAGCAAAGAAGAAAAAGAAGCCTCCCATCGCTAAGAAACCTCTTGTCAACTGGAGAAAGAACCATGTAGAAGTAGAATCGCTAGTCGCGGAAAGAGATTACAGCGAATTCGACGATCTAAAGTCTGCTTATCCAGCTAAAGATTCTTACTCTATTTTTACTGAAACAGATCCAGCGACGAAAGTAAAAAGATACATCATAGAGAAAAACAACAAAATAGTCTTTGGTCCGACCACTGACGAGAAAGCTGCTAGGTCTAAGCTAAACGATCTTAGAACAAAAAAATAGGATATAATGGAGTAACTAAACATTATTACTTAAAGGAATTATTAAAATGAAATTTAAAAATATTCTTTTAGAAACATCTAAAATTAATGATTCAGAGAAGATTATAACTAAAGAAAGACTTAATAGTGGAAATTCTAATGGATTAGTTAGAGAACTGATAAATAAGGCTGAGAACGACGGCTCAAAAAATCCATATGCTTCTGCTCTTAGAGCTATTAATGATTATGTCTTGAGAAATAAAGAAAAACTTTCTCCAGAAGAAATGAATGTTCTAATTAGAGCTAGAAGATCATTGAGAGCAACAATAGGAAATTATTGATTCTAAGGATAAGTATAAAGAAAAGAAAAGAGAAGCAATGAGAAAACCTCCACTGAACCAAAATTATAAAAATATAAAATAGGAGATCTAATATGAAGTTCGTACAGATGATGGAAGATGATAATAGCAGATTCAAAGAACTTACTGACAAAATAGCAGAGCTTAAAGGAGAAATGAATAGTAATCGTGGATCTGGGGCTGGGGCTGGAGAGCAACATAACCTAATTAAAAGTGATTACATCTATTATAAGAATGAATTAAAAAACCTTAAAGAAAAAATGAAATTGAAAGCAAAGACTACTAAATGAGAAAACCTCCACTGAACCAAAGAGGTAGAAGAAATGTAAAAAGAGGTGTATATATACTCATACACCCAGAGAAATACATTGGAGATTGTAACAATGTAATTTATCGTTCAGGATTAGAACTTGCATGTTTTAAATTTCTTGATGCTAATTCAAATGTTAAAAGATGGGGAAGCGAAATTGTTCAGATTCCATATTTAGATGCAAGTACTGGAAAGAAAAGAACTTACTTTGTCGATTTATATTTTGAATCAATAACTTTAAATGGTTCAACAGATAAAGTCTTGGTAGAAGTAAAACCGTCTAATCAGACAATTCCACCAAGATCAGATATGAAGAATTACAGAGCAGCTGCAGCTGAGTATGCTAAGAACATCAGCAAGTGGACAAGAGCTAGAGAATGGGCTTCTCAGAACGGTGCAAGATTTGAGATTATAACCGAGAAGGAAATACATTAATGAAATTCTCAGCAATCCTTGAAGAATCTATGTCTTTAGAATCTTATAGAAAATTCTCTAAAAAATTCTTTGATAAACTTCCAGAAGATATTAGAATATCTATAAGTCATTATTCTGGAATGGGTTCTAGAGCTGTTAATATGTTTCTTACTTCTGGAAATGCTGGTAGTGGATGGCCAAAAGATTTATTAAAAAAGATAATAAAAGACATAGAATCAATTTCTCAAAATAATGCACTTAAGAATAGTATAGTTGTTTTTAAAGGAGTAAAATACAAACCGAAGGTTGGAGAAAGTTTAAAGACTCCTGGTTTTATCAGTACATCTGTAAGTAAAGAGATAGCTGAATCTTTTGCTGGATCAGATGGAACAGTTATAATGATAAATCTTCCAATTGGTACAAAAGCATTCCCAATTCCAAATTCAGAATTCGAAATGCTTCTATCAAAGCAATATCAAATAAAAATAATTAAATATGATAAAAATATAGCAATTGGAGAATTAAAGTGAAATTCTCAACAGTACTTAAATCTAATGAAAAGCCTCTTTATTCTGAGACACCAGATAAAATAGTTAATCATTTTTTAAAATCTTCTAAAAATGATAAAGATATTGCTTTAAAAAAATTCATATTTTGGTCTAATGGTCTTAAAAAGAAACTTAACTATCAAAATAATAAAATATATGTATATAATGTAGAGACTGCTAAAAAGATATTATCTAAAAAAGATGAAGAGCATGAAAATTCTAAAATAGATTCTATGATAAATAATTTTAATTTTTCTGAACGAACTAAAAATAGTGTAAAATTAGCATTGGAAACTGGATTTAATTCTTTCTCAAAAACAAAGCTTAGTGATGAAGAACAGTCATTTATAGATTCGCATGTTTCTGGAGATCCTAAAACAGAAAAAATAAAACCAAAATTACTTAATAATGTTAAACATCCAGTTTCTGTATATAGAGCATATAATGATTCTGATATAAAAAAAGATACATTCATTTCTTTTACTTTAAGAAAAGACTGGGCAGAAAATACAGCAAATGATAATGATCTTAAAGTAATGAAGTTAAATCTTATAGTCGGAGATAAAGTTTTATTTGTTCCATTCTATAATAACAAACATATAGTAGAAGTAGAAGTACTTATTCCAAGTAACTTAGTTAAAGAAAGAAATTAATAAAATATAGCAATTGGGGAATTAAAATGAATAAATTCTCAGCAGTACTTAAATCTAATGAAAAGCTCCTTTATTCTGAGACACCGGATAAAATAGCTAATCATTTTCTAAAATCTTCCGAAAATGATAAAACTGCTGCTTTAAAGAAATTTATATTTTGGTCTAATGGTCTTAAAAAATTAAACATTACAAAATATGATTTTAATATAGAAACAGCAAAAAAAATATTATCATCTAATAATAATGATAAACCGTGGAATGAAATACAAAAATATAATGGGATGGATGTAGATAAAGAAATGAATCAAAATATAATGGATAGACTTAATTCTAAAACTCATATAATTAGTGTTTGTAGTGGACATCCTAAAGATTCTAAATTAGCAATTGATGCAGGTGCATCAGAATATCCTCATTTTATATTTAGTGTTTATAATCCAAGGGATTTTGAAAAAACAGTAGAATATATTAAATCTAAATTAAAATCAAAAGATACAAAAATTAATGCTCATGCATGGGGAGGACCATATGGAAATTGGGTTGTTTGGAATGATAAAGAAGGTTGGAGAAATCATAAATTTCCAGAAGATCCTCAAAAATATAAAATAGACCATATTTCAATTACTGTTGAATCAACTATAGCACATAATGGAAAAAATCAAAAAATGTTAAATAATTGGTGGGAATTAATTACAAATAAACTAGAAGAATTGGATAACATATGACATCAAAATTTTCAGCAATATTAGAAGATTTCGAAGCCAATGAAGATGGAGCTAAAAAGAAACTTGAGGCTCTTGAAAGATTATTGGTAAGAGTTGGAGCTAAACCAGGTGCTCAAAGAGTTCAGGCTCTAAATAATGAAAAGACAGAATTTAAGACTCTGCTTTTCTTTAGAATGAATAATTCTAAAGGTGAACCTGTTGAACTAATGGCTGGTCATATAGATGGACAAAATAGAGCAAATAATTATTCTGTTCATAGAAAAGATGGAACAACAAGAGCAGACAAGAACACATATATCGATGTCGTAAGAGATTCTCCAAAAGATGTTAAAGAAAAACTTCAAGAATTAGTTAATAAGATGGCAAATATAAATGCTGGATTCAGAGAGAAACTTAATTCTCGTGGATGGAATAAAGAGTGAAATTTAAAGATACGATAAAAGGAATTAGAGATATACCACTTAAAAATGGTGGTTCTAGACTTGTACCAAGAAAAAATGGTAAATTTTCTGTAGCTAATGCTGGATGTAAAATATGCAATAGTTGCGGACAAATAATATGCAAAGATACAAAGAATGTTGGTTCAGAACAATTTCCTTTCTTAAAAGAAACTTGGCCAGATAAATGTCCGTCTTGTGGAAATAAGGAATTTAAATGATATTATCACAAAAACCAGAGAATCCATTTCAGATATCTAAAATTGAAGTAGATGGTTTAGATTTATCTAAACATTTCGCTTCTTTAGTTATAGAAGAGTCTATTTTAAGATCTTTTCCTTATGGAACTCTTACTTTATCTAGAGAATTCTTAGATTATATGTCAGACTGGGATGAAGTAGAAATTGGATTCGTTGGTAAAATTGTAAGTATTTCTTGGACTACAGATCTTGATAATGGTAAAAATAAAAGGAATGCTGACTTTTTAGTTTATGGATGTAATAAAGATACTAAAGATACCATATCTCTTCTTTTATGTTCTAAAGAAGCTCCAGAATTTTATACCAAACAGTTTTGTGATTACTGGGAAGATACAGAAACCAGCAACATTATTTCAGATATTCTTAAGAAACATTCAGGAATAAAGAAATCAAATGTAACTCCAGCTACATCAAAGGTTACATATTCAAATCCACTCCAGTGGACTCCAGCAGCTGCATGTAAATATATCGTTCCAATGATGGATGGAAGTGATGGTTGTGCATATTTCTTATTTTCTTCTATTGGTGAATCTGGAATAGAAACAAAATGTATGCCATTCAATAAAATGACTAAGGATGATTCTGATGAAAAAATAACTTTACTTTCTAAAATACCAGATGATAAAAGAGAAGTTAAAACTAATCTAAGTACTGCATTATATTTTGACTTTAATCCAGCATCTAATAATATACTTCAGCAACTATCTGATAATGAATTTGGATTATCTGTAATAGAATATGATGTAAAGACAGCTACACAAAAGAATTCTAATATAAATATGTTAGAGAAGAATGTATCAAAGATTGGTTCTAAAAGTGGATTAACTGAATTATATGATTCCTCTTTTAGAAGTTCTTTTAGGTTTTCTGGATTAAATGCTCAAACTTCAGAGAAGAGTAAATCAGTTCATTATTTTGTTTCAAATAGTAATATTAGACTTACTCTTCCTGGTGTTAGTTCTAGAAAAATTGGAGTTACTATAGATGTAGATCTTTACTCTGAAAAGAATCTTATAACGGATCCAAGAAGTGAGAGATCTGGAAAGTCGGTTGTAACTATTATTAAACATCATTTTACACCATTATCATATTTTCAAATTGTATCTTGCGTGAAAACTGGATTAAACAAATGGAGAAAGAGAGAATCAATATGAGCAATAAAGAAGACGGAAAAGAACTTCACAGAGCGGCTCTTAATTGCGCAGCTAAAAGAGATTATGCTGGTTTCAAGAAGAATATCAATGACATAATGGAGAATAAGTTTGACGCTAAAACTACATCAATTGCGCCGACTTTTTTCACTAAAATCGAGGAATAATGACTGAAAGAGACACTGCTCTATTCGAGTCATTCGGTGAAACGGTTGTAGAAGAAGTATGTAATGAAGGTGAAGAAAAGAATTATTATCTTTCTGGATTGTACACCGAATGCGACGTAAAAAATGGTAACGGAAGAACTTATCCTACCTCTATTGTTGAGAGGGAAATAAATGGAAAGATACTTCCAAAGGTTAAAGCTGGTACAGCTTTTGGTGAATTCGGCCATCCTAAGACTTTAGCTGAAATGCCAAGCATAGATCCATCAAGAATTGCTCACCGTATAGTAGAAATACAGAAAGAAGGGAATAATATTTTCAGAGGTAAATCTGTACTTGTTCCTGAAGGTCTTGGTAAAGTAGCTATTGCAATGGTTAAAACTGGCGGTGTTTTATCTGTTTCATCTAGAGGTGTTGGTAGAGTTAATAAGCAGACTGGAGTTGTAGAGAGCAGCTACAATATGTTTACGTATGATGTAGTGCTAAATCCAGGAATGAAGAAAGCAAACCAAACAGCTGTCATGGAGAATCAAGAATTCTTCGTAAATCAGATTGGAGTGTTTACTGAGGAGGAGTGGTACAAAATTGAAAAAGATAGATCAAAAATGTTAGATGCTACATTCTTTAGAGCTGACCTTCTTAGTGGGTTAGCTGAAATAGCAAGGAGTTAGAGAAAAAAATTAAATTATAAATAGAATTGAATAATAGAAGTAAGATAACAAAAAGAACCAGAAAGGAAGGTTTAACAGATGTCTAATAAAATAAAGACACTGTTCGATGAACTCAGAAGTAAGTACCCTGAAGTTATCTCAGAAGAGTTCGCATCGAAAGTTGTCGCAGTTGTAGAAGAAATCGTAGAATCAGAGAAGCAGAAAGCTATTGATGAGATTAGAGAAACTGAATCTGAAAAGATTCGTGAAGAAATCTCAGAGGAAGTAAAGGATCAGTCTGAAAGTGAGATCGAGAAATTAGTTAATACTCTTGATGTATTCTGTGAAAATGCTGTCAATGAATTTTGTGATAGCAAAGCAGAACTTCTAGAGGAAGCTACTAAATCTACGATTAGCTCAGTTCTTGCTGAGAAGATGAAAGAAGTCTTTGAGACTTATGGTATTGTTACCGAGGAATCAGCTGAAGTTAAAGCTGATCTTGAAAAGCAAGTTGAAGAACTCAACGAAACTATCGGTAACATGGCTGATACTATTTCTGAACTCAGCGAAGAAAAGAAAAAGTCAGATGCTATCTCAGTCGTCGATGAATTCTGCAGTGAAATGAATATGACTGACACTGTCAAGTTCTATAAGCTGATTGAAGATTATGATATCGATGATGTTGATAGTTTCAGGGAAAAAGTTGAGTCTCTCGCTTCTGTCTTTGAACAAGGTAAAGAATCTGATGAAGACGAAGACGAGGATGAGGACGAAGATCCTGAAGATGGTGGTGGTAGGAAAGTTGAAAAGAAAAATATTAAAGATTCAGATGAAAAAGAAGATAAGTGCGAGTCTGATGACGAAGACGCTTCCTTCATCTCGAGAGTTAGAAAGAATCTTAAAAAATAAAATAATGTAAGTTGAAGTTAAAATAGTTATTAACACATAAACAAAGAGGGAAGCCAGAGAAATGGCAGATAAAAGGAAAGACATCGTTAAGGCTTATATCAAAGCGGTAGAAGCCGAAGACAACACCGCTTTTGCTAATTCAAGAGTTAAGCATATAACTGAAGTTGTTCTTGAAAACCAGATAGATCATTACATCGAGACTTCTGGTAAGACTTTTGATTATATCGCTAATCAGATCCTTGGTGAAGACGGCACCCTGAATGAGACCGCGGCTGGTTCCTCATTCGCGGATGCTGACGTTGCTAAGTTCGCCGAGATCTATCTTCCGATCGCAGCTAAGGTTATTCCTTCACTAGTTATTAACAACATGGTTGGTGTTCAGCCTATGACGCAGCCCAACGGGTTCGTGTATGCTATGCGCGCGTTCCATGCTAAATCTCCGTATGCTGAATCAACTGATATGCGTGGCATGCGGTACACCAATACACAGATTCTAAACTTTGCGACGGCAACCTCCCTCGCGGTTGGATCTGGTAATTGTTGGTTCATCGCTTCAAGCGGTGCTAAAGGTTACTGCGTTCACAAAGAAGGTACCCTCGCTCTAGTTAAGATCTCAGATGAAGATACTCCGTTCGCTGCTGGTGACACTGCTACTATTGGCAGTTCATCTTCGGTTACTTATTCTACTGCTGATCTTACTGTGCTTTCAATCTATAATAACGAAATTGCTCAGGCTGCCGGTCTGTTCAAGTACTTCTCAGGTTATACCAACAGTGGTTCAGCTGAAGGTTCCGCCGCGTTTAGTACTGATCAGGGTCAGTATCCTCAGAATGTTAGTGAAGTGCAGATCAGAGTTGAGAGAGAAGCTGTTGAAGCTAAGACCCGCCAGCTGTATGCTGAGTATCCGATCGAAGCCGAACAGGATCTTCGCGCGATTCACAAACGTGACCTAAGAGCTGAACTCTCTGAGATCACTGCTGGCGAAATCGTTAATGAAATCAACTCCGAGTTCATCGCCAATATCAAGACTGCTGCTCAGATCGGTGGGTCAACGACCTTCGATATGGAATCAGCTGACGGACGTTGGGAAATTGAAAAATTCCGTTCACTGTGGGTCAGAGTTACACGTGGAGCTAATCAAATCGCTCAGGCAACTCGCTTAGGACCTGGTAACTTCATCGTTGCTAGCCCTGATGTTTGCACTGCTCTTAGTCAGCTCGACGGCTTTGCTGCTGCTCCTCCTAAGGGTGCTTTCGGTGGCATGAGTCCTATCGGTGGTGACTGGTATGTTGGTAAGATCGGTGGAACGATGGATGTTTACCGTGATATGTTCGCTACTACGGATTATATCTCTGTCGGTCGTAAGGGTTCCAATGAGTGGGATGCGGGCTTATTCTTCCTTCCGTACATTCCGCTACAGTTCATCGCAGGACAAACACCAGATAATTTACAGCCAAAACTCAAGTTCCTAACCAGGTATGGCAAGGTTGCTAACGTCTTGCGCGCCTCTTCCAGCCAGGTTGCGGATAGCCGCTATTACCGGTATATTGCAGTTCAGAATCTGTTCGCGAGTTACTGAGCGTAGTAATTCATCTCAGATATCAACAAGAAATGGAACCTTTTAAAAGGTTCCATTTCTAGTTTAGCAGATATCTTATACTGGGAGGAATAACAAGATCAATATCTTTAAGTTCTAGAACCTTGTTCTTCAAAGAATTTATAATCAATTCTTTACAATATTGGAATGTAGAAAGATCTTCTAAAAACCTTTCTACGCCAAGTTCACAGAAGTCAGCTGGAAGCATAGCTTTTTTATCTATAAATCCATCATCATAAACTCTTTCTACATGTATTTTCTTTCTTCCTACTCTATTGTCGAACACATAATTCCATAGATTGTCTGATGATTGAACAAAGTAAGGAATATGAACTGTTCTGTATCCAAGATCTTCAAGTATCTTATCTTTCTTTTTGTCTCTTTTTATCTGAGATGATACAGAATAGTGCCTAAATCCGTCGAACTCTATAGCTAATCCAAGATATTCGGATAAAAGATCTGGTTTAAACAAACAATTCGATACTCCAGGAATTCTTCTGTTAACTGAAAATTGATTAGGAAACCATTCAGTAACAAGTTCAATTACTCTTTTTTCTGTAAGATACATACATAACATCCTTTCATTGTTTACCTCTTTGCTCTAGCTATTATCCATTTCTCAGCAGCTGCGATGATTTTAGGATGTGCGTAAGTCAATACATCTTTCCATGTTTGAGTTATAATCGGAGTAAGTCCAATATCTTCTGTCAAAAACTTATATCTGCATGGTCTTCCCGTTTTTAATAGATCTGGATTTGTAATGAATAATTTAACTGCTTCAGCAAGCATCTCAGATGCAGTAGGTTCATATGAAGATAAACATGATTCAAATTGAGTAGAATATACTAAAGATCTCATATCAGGTCTGAAACAATGTTGCACATGGTGACCACATTCATGAGCTGCAACACCAACTGGAGTCATATCAGCTTTATAACCAGGAAATGACCAACTAAAACCAGGATTCTTCACTGCTGGTACGCAGCTTTTAGAGATAACGATAGTCGCTGGCTTTTCTTTCTTTGGAGGAAAGTATTCTCCTTTATATCCTCCACAGTTTACTCCAGTTTTGATAATTGGAATAGAAAGTTTTGGATTATCCTCAATGAACTCCATCACAAGATCGACCCCGATTGTAACTAAGTCGCTTTTCTTGTGGACTTCTGGGTTTACTCTCAATATTGTCATTCATTCTCCTCTGTTTGAATTTTTAATATTTAAAAATATAACAACTGGAGAGCAAAATGTCAACTACTTTTTTCATAATCTACAATTCAGTCTAGATACCATCCAGTCAACTTATCTGACTTTAATATAGGATATTGTATTTTAAACAATAAAGTGCCTCTAAAGTCATTCTATGAACCCTAGAGGCAATTCTGGTTGAATGTTGAAAGTATTTAGTTTTTTCTAAAATGTTCGATAGCAGAAAGAGATTTCTTCATCTGATTTTCATGGCCTTCAACTGGTTTTCTTCCAGCCGTTGTTCTAAAACCCCAACTATCTTTCTTTGATATAGTTGGATTTAACTGATATCTTGCGGTGCCTCCTGGTCTGTTTTTTGAAGGCTGATGCGAATTAAAACCGCCAGGTCGTTCTTTTTTATACCTAATTTCTCTACGATATGTTCCATCTGAATGATACAAATAAACTACATCACGATCATCATTGCTAGCTTTTGTATCAAGATATGCTTTAATACCTTTGCTCTTTTGTTTATCTGTAGTAATTTCTTTCAGACCAATAGTCGAAAAATGGCCGTGTATATCTTTAGCCTCTTCTAATACAGTTTTAAATTTCAAAACTCTTTCTCCTTAGAATTGAAGGATCTTTTTCTGGGTTTCTTATTTCTTCTTCTAATGATTTAATTGCTGCTCCAATTGATGATTTAAACCATCCAGAAATCTTTTCTTTTCCAGATTTATTTTCACTGTTTGGAACCATAACATATGCTCTTATATCTCCATATCTTCTTTCATCAAATTTTACTTTGTAATCTATTCCTTTATAATTTACTTTATGATTTGGAAGAACATCTCTAAGGCCACCCGGTCTCATTGTTTCATATTGAGAAAAATCACGTTCTTCTAACATATCTCCAAATTTCATTTAAATATCCCCTTTTGTTTAAGATGTAAATTATTTTTATTATTTATTTATTCTTCTTTGACTCTGTTTTTGCAGAGCACTGCCATCTTTTTATGATATAGTATTTTGTCTCTAAGTTTTTTAGCTTCACGAAGATGATAACCTGCATTCCATGAAAATGATTTTTTCTTGTCTTCCTTAATATAATCAGCTCTTGATTCTATTTCTTTCTGTCTCTGAATAGCCAACTCCTCACATCTTACAGCTGTTTCTTCACGAGTATCAAATAACATATTTTCATTATGATTTACTGTATATCCACCAGCATAATGATATTCAATCTCAGAATCAGTTTCAGAGTTTGGTCCAGTTGTGGATATAGTTACACCAGTTATTATAACTGATTTCGGTTTAGAAACAAACTTATAATCTTTTATATATCCAGTTGGTGGTTCATAACTATGTGCACAATAATTACATGGAACTATGACTATATCTCCATTTCCAAGTTCAAGTTTTACTTCTTTATTTCTAAAACATATTGGACAAATTTCCTGTACTTCTTGCATACCTATTTCAGCATACCAAACAACATCACCAACTTTGTAAATTTTCATTTTTATCTCCAATTATTTTGTCATTCGATAAATCATAAATCCTAATAATAAAAACATACCTAATAATACAATAACATCAGGGTAAGATGTAGTTTCCATTTATTTTTCATCCTTGTGAAATTCTTTGATGTGTTGGTTTCTTACAATTAATACAATTTGAGTTACCAATAAAAATATTGCCCATGAATTATTTGGATAATGAAATAATCCAAAAAGAACAAAGCCCAATAGAACAAAATCAAGCCATATTATTCCAAACATTTCATTCTCCTTTATCTTTTACAGGGAATACAATTGAAAAAGAACCAACATCGATAATTCTCGATCTTTCATTATTTCCATATTCTTGGATTGTTCTATAACGAACTAATCCATACCAATCTTTTCGAAATATCCACTTAAATCCGCGAAATACGAAATACATTTCATTCTCCTCTGTTTGAATTTCAATAGTAATAATATAAATCATTGGTAGTTAAATGTCAACTAGTTTTTTCAGCAACTTTTATTTTTCTATGAAAAACAGATCTGCATATCGCACATTCTTGAGTAATGACTATATAATTATCGACTCTATCTCTGCCTTCAATACTAAAAGTACCGCAACCACAATTTGGACAATCTTCAAATTCACTATACAAATCCATTGTTGAAATTTCATTTCTGAAAGCTTCAATTTTTCTTTTATAGTTCTTGTTTGATACATAATTACATAAAACTACAATCAAAAATAACATCATAAAGAAACCAATTATACATCCAAATGTTACCAATTGACTCTGTAGTACTGTCATTTTTATTTCTTCCTTCCTATATTTGCAATATTACTAAATTTTACTCTGAAATTCCAGAATGTATCTTCTGTGTTGGTGTCTTTATATTTCACTCTCCATTCTGTTTCAAATTCATTCCAAGTCAAAAGAGCAAACTTAATATTACCATTTTTATCAGTAAATACTAAAGTGTCTTTATCATAAAACATATTGCCTTTGATATTCAGACCAATTTCTATTGTATCAAAATCTACACAATCATCATCTTCTAAATAATCCCAGAAGTTTTCAGCTTTGTTCACAAGTTTCTGAATAGCTATTTTATTTCCATAAACAGTACTCACCAAACTTACTAACCTTATTTCTCTGACAACTTCTTCATTTTTAACTAATCTTATAAAGTAAAATTACTCATTTTATTCCTCTCTTTCCAATCACAGTACATTGCTTCAGTAAGAGTTACAGACAAACCAAGCAATCCACAGATCTTTTTCAAAGCAGATTTTTCTGGAAAAGTTTCTCCATTAAAGAACTTTTCCACCTCTGAATAATCTACTCCAGTTTTCTTTGATACATCATCAACTGACATTCCAATTTTTTCTGATGCTTCTTCAACAAGAACACCTGGATGAATTGAGTAATCCAAAATTTTCTTATTCATAGAACTTTCCTCATTTATAAATAATGTTTGAACGAGTGGTCCTCCATCCTCCTCCCACTCGTACACAGACGGAGCCGCCCCAACTCGGCTCCGTCGCTTTATGTTTTTTGTTCTTCAGCAGTTAATGTAATCGGTACACTGCACTGCTTCTGGAACTCAGAATATGGCAAAAAAGCATTAGCGTGTTTACATTTCTGGCCAAGTTTTTTTCTAAATCCGAAATCTGGACATTCGCAAAATAAATCTCCAGAAGACGTAATAGAAAGTGGATAAAATACTCCTGGTTTCGATGAAGACTCAACATAAGCTACTTTTCTCATCGGTTGAACCTATAAGAATTAGCAGCTTTCTGAATCTTTTCTAGCATTTCAGAAAGATTCATTTCTTCAACATCATACCAACCATCTTTTCTATCTACCCGATTAAGAAGGGTTCTGGTATTTCCAGTAACATACCATCCTTTGGCTACAGTATATGAATAATACTTTACAACTCTGTATACTTTACCAGTATTGATATTACCGCTATATTTTACAACCTTTGTAGCACACGAAAGTCGTTTATCATTGAATACGAATGTTCCGTTTTTCCAATCTTCTGGAGTTGTGATTTCTTCTATTTCAGAAATCATAAGCATATTCCAAAGTTTAACAGTTTCTTTTATCACCAGTCTTCTCCTCCATCAAAGCAGTTATAATCTTCATCAGTTCCAAAACCAACTGAAGCTAGGGCCGAAGCTGCGTCGCCGCCATCCATGGATTCATCTTAGATATCAAAAGTTGAAGTCATAATACATTCCCCACATGGGCTTTACTTTTCCCATCTGAGATATCCATCCATGCTTTGTCAATCTAGCAGTAACAGTTATTGACGATTTCACAAGATCTGTGTAAATAGCCCATCGTTGAATCCCCTCAATATGTTGTTCTGCAAACCTATCAAGCATTACAACCAAAGCGTCTGTTTCTCCACTGTTAACTCCGTTGAGAAGCTTCGTGAAGCATTTGCTTATTCGCATCGTGTTTCCATTAGGCGAAATCCATGACACTGTGTACGGTGTTACATTAGTATAACCTAATACATGAGCACCCCCGCCGAGATAAAACATTCCGTCGATACTTTTCTTTTCTGCTTTTTCGAGGAAATCTTTCTCGACGTACAAAATCCAGTTAAGATCGGAATCAGCAGCTTCTGCCTGAACTTTGAATTCTTCATCATTCATATCACGAATCTGAATGATCTTCTGTCCGTTTGTCAGTGCATAGGTCTTATGTTTCATTGCATTCTCCTCTGTTTTTGTTTTACCTTTGTTTCAATTTCAATAATAATATAAATCATTGATAGTAAAATGTCAACTACTTTTTAATATTCTATGTAATAAATAGAAATAAACAAACACAAAGGAAGAAACAAATGAAAGTTAGACTAAAACAAGAATTCAGAAATGAGATTACTTTAGAAGTATCACCATACAGATACTGGACATTTGTTCCTGGTCATGTTTATGATATTGAAGAAAGAGTTTTCTCAGCAAACAGAAATTTTGTAGAGGCTGTTCAAGAAGAAATCCCATCTCAGCCTCCAGTCGAGTTCGATAGAAATGTTATGTTTCAAGTTAAAGAAGATGAAACTATAAATGATGAAATAGTATTCGGAGAAGAATCTGAACAGACAGTCGAACAAGCTGAGTCCGAAGTACAACCTATATTAGAAAAATCAGAAGTAGTTGTTAAAGAACATGTTAAAAAGATTGAACCATTGTATGGTAAGAAAAGGAGAAAATAAGTGTCTACTTCAATCCCAGCGTCTGTTGAAGATCTCAAAAATTATGTTCTAGCTTCTCTTGGTTCAGATGTAGTTAATGTTGAACTATCTGAAGAGCAGCAGAAAATAGTAATTGAGAATGCTCTTCAAATGTTCTTTGATAGAGTATATGACGCCGTGGATAGAATTTATATGGCCGTGTCTCTTCCAGTCTCTTCAGGTACAGCAAGTTCATGCATTATAAATGTACCAGAATCTGTGATGAGTGTAGAAAGATTATATGGAACATCTAGACCATCTGAATTTAGATTATTTACTTACATATATGAACCGTCTAATTTAATGTTCAATAGAGAGTATTCATTCAGTTTTTCGAGATATTCCAGAAGTATAACGGTGAATGAAACAGTAGATGTATCTACTGAAGCTGTAGCCTTTGTTCATAAGAAACTAAATATTTCAACCTATACTGACATTTATAATCATCCTTGGTTGAAGAAATATGCAGTTGCTTTGGCTACAGAACAATGGGGTAAAAACCTCACTAAATATACAAATGTTCCACTTCCAGGTAATATGCAACTTAATGGAGATGGAATACTCTCTACTGGAAGAGATCTTGTTAGAGAGGCTATAGAAGAACTGGACAGTAGATGGGGTTTCTATCCACTTCCAGTTGTCTCATAGAGACGGAGGAATTAATTGAAGAAATTTAGCGAAATAGAGATAAGTTCAAAACCGTTTAAGATGAAGACTATTGATACTGAGTCTGCTGGAAAAGATGGAAGGGCCGCTCTGTTTAAGACCAACTGGGAGAAGAAAAGTTTCTCAAAGATGGAATCTGGGCAGCCGGCAAAAAACGCCGTAAGAGCGGCCCTTCGGACGGCAGGTGATGCAGTATCTACATTTTCTTCTGGAAAACTTGTGTCTATTGGTGTAACTAAGAATGATAAGATTTTTGTTTCTGGAGTTAAGCTTGGAGATTATTATGAACATGAAGACTTCGAACCAGCATGGAGATCGTTCGAAAAGTTCTATGATTCCAGAGATACATATGTTGGTGGAAAAGAAGAAATAGCTTTCTCCATCGATAGAGCTAAACTTACTAAGTCAGAAAAAGAAGTTGTTGATAAAATAGATTCAGATAGAGAAGCGGTTAAAAAGAAGATATCAGATTGGTTCGACAAGATAAAAGTAAAAGGTTCACCTGAACGTATTGAACTTGAGAAACATATTACAAGCAGGGGATCAAGATTTGATTACTATGATCATCCTGAAAAAGATGCTAAAGGTGAAGTTATATCATATGATAAAAGTAAAGCTTTCGATAAAAGATTAAAAGATGCTAAAGAGAAATATTCAAAGGGTAAGACTCCAGAACAATGGAATGAAATTGAAAGAAATATGAGAGAATTCGCTGAAAATGCAGTTCCCAGTAAACAAAGTAAAGCATGGACAGTTGGAACTATGTTTGGTCCTGGGGGTAGGAAGTGACTATTCCATCCAATGCAAATTCATACTTCTCTTTCAGCACAGATTTTCTATCAGATTATCAAAAAAATGCTTATGCTGAAACTGTTCAAATGTTTGGATTTAATGTAAAATATGTTCCGATAGAATTTGTTGAAGGAGATGTGTCATATGTGTTTGGAGAAGTTACTAAGATAAAATATACTCAAGCTTTTGATATACGAATGAGAATAGAAGGATATGATGATCTTCATAAGGCTTTAATGAACTATAGTAAATTTGGATTCTTTATTCAACCGGAGAATTTAGAAGTATCAGTAGGGAAACAAGACTTTTTAGATATAGTTTTTTCATCAGATAAACCAAAAGCTGGTGATTTAATTCTTGTAAAAATACACGATGAGGATGTACTTTTTGAAGTTGTATCGTCTGCTCTTAAGTATGATAGTTTTTATCTCTTTAGTGTTAGACTTTACAACTACAATGCTCTTACTGCTATAAGCACTGGAATAGAAGAGATAGATAAAATTCAGACAGAAAAAGATCAGATAATTGGTTTACCAAATGTTGGTACAGTTAATGATGCTGTACAAACAGCAGCTGATGAATCTACAGATTTTTCTAGACCAAATTCAATTTGGGGAAATTACTGATGAGTGAACAATTATCTTTATCTTCTAAATTACAAATATCATTATCATTGAATAGCTTTATTTGTGATTCAGAACTTTCATCTACTATAGAAACTATAGTTGAGTTGGAATCAGAAATAACGTCGTAAATGGAGATAAGATGGTAGACATATTTGTAGGTCAATCGGCTTTAAGATTTCAACTTACATGTGGATGTGAGATATTTGGTACAACTTCAGCTTCAATACAATTTACTAGGCCAAATGGTACGGCTGGTGAATGGAGTGCTAGTATTCTTAATGGAACTAAAGGTATTATATATCACGATGTCCAAAGTTCTTCTGAGATAGATGTATCAGGAGAATGGACATTATGGTCTAAAGTAACATTCGCTGATGGACGAATAGGATATGGCCAACCAGTAAAGCAAAAGGTTTATACAGTTGGTCTAAACAGATATTGAGGGAAATACTTTGGTCCATTATTATTATAGAGCTTTAGAAAAAGTAACAGCTGGAATATTAGCTATGATGAATGATGTGTATATTTCTCAGTACACATATAATAAAGCTAGTGATTCCTGGAGCAGAGGATATTATAGAGTTCCAATAGAGATAGGAACAAAAGATAAAATTTTCAGAGAATATGAACAGTCTTTAGCTAGTTCAACTAAAAGGTATTTCAATGTACCAAGAATGGCTTTAATGCTGAATAATATTTCTAGGTTTAGTGAAAAACAAACCAATCAATTAAATGTTATTAAAAAGCAAACTTTAGAGCAATCTTCTGATGGAAGAAAGCTTTTATCGTATCTTAGAAATCCAGCTTGGTGGAAAGCTAATTACACATTAAGTATAATTACAAAACATATGGATGATATGGCTCAAATACTTGAGCAAATATGTCCGGTTTTCCAACCTCAAAGATCTTTGACTATAAAACTTATCCCAGAAGTAGACGTTTCTTTAGCTTTAGAAACTACTATATCTGATGATATTTCTTTCGAAGTAGAAGACCAATTGGATCCACAATCAGTGAGGTTCATAAACTGTTCATTCAGCATAACGGCTCCTGTACCGATGTTTCCTCCAATCTCAGACAGCGCAATTATTAGTAAAATAATTACAAGATTCGCAGCTGTAAGTGATTTTGATATTAGAGATATAGCAGATGTAAAAGACTTAGAAGAATTCAAGATATATGGAGACAGAGGACCTGGAACTTCACTTAGATTAACAGCAACTGTGACTGGAGTAGAATCATGAGTTTAGGAGAATCTTGGTGCATAAATGGAGTAAAAGAAATATTAAAATTATCATTTGGTGGAACATCTGCTACTGAGAAGACTGAGTTCTTTTTCTTCAGCAATGATGTAACCCCTTCATCAGGTGTTGTTAGTGGAGATTTAACTGAAATTGGAACTTCAACTGGGCTTGGAAGAAAAGAGTTAGTGAAGTCTCAGTGGTCTGCAGCAAACACAGTTGTTGGTACTTCTACGGTAGTTTATGTTCAATATAATGGGACAATTGGTTTAGCATTCACTCTTTCATCTACTGCTACAATGTATGGATATGCTATCAGGGGTCAGACTTCTGGTGCAGTATATTATGTTAAAAATGTTGGATCCCATAGCTTCTCAGCAGGGGATGTTTACACTGTATCTCCAATTAAAATGCAAATGGAAATGATATGAACATAGATAAAATGAGTAATAGACTTGGAGTTCCATTTTCAACAAATAAAGAAACAACTGAAGCACCTATTGGCACCTCAGTTGTTTTAGTTGAGAATAAAGCTTTGAAAGTATATACTGAATCAACAGAGCTTATGGCTGAAATAACAAACTATAGAGATAATCGTAATAAATCTATAGAATGTCTTGAATCTGCTAGAGAAATAATAAAGAATTTGTTTGATGATAAAAATTATGTTAATTCTATAATTGTTGGATTTGAACCAAAAGCCTTAGACTCCTTTGCTAAAGTGGCTTCAACTTTATCTGTTATAACTGAGAAAATTGATTCCTTATCTCATCCTTCAAGAGTTGAAGTATACATTGACCCTCCTGAGAAAAAGAATGACCAAGCTCAGATTGTTCATAATGAACAGAACAATTACTTATTTTCTTCTTTACCTGTTAATCCAGCTGAACTTGTGGATATTATTAGAACTAAGATTAAAGAAGAAACTCAACTTTCTTCAGAGAACATAGTATAAACAGATTCGTTTCTTGAAAGAAAAAGTGTAATTCTTGGTATCCTTCCAGGGGTTAATATACTGACTGTATCTGTAGATTTATCTATAATTACAGTTTCGTCTTTAAACAACATATGCTTTTCTGCATGAGTTTCTGATTCTTTTCTCACGAACAATGTTGACGTTTCAGCTTTTACAGAGATTTCTGTAACTTTATTTGAGAACTGTTTCTTAAAAAGAGAGATGGTTACAATGATATCAACAAAAATAACAGTAATCAAAATCATAAAGCAAATAAAGTCCAACATGATAAAACCCTCCATTAAAGTTAGATTAAATTAGATAACATCAACCCAAGTAATATTTTCATTTGCTATTTTAAGTTCAGGATGATTCTTCATGAATTCATGAAGATCTTCCTTAACTGATGAGGTATTCATCCAGAAAGAGAATAATTCAATTGGAGAAATAAGCTTCTTGCATGAAAATCTTGTAATACCGCCGGTGTTCCATACAATGCATTTCCATTCAGTTGATTCTGTAACAAGAACTTTCTTATCTGCTGACCACTGAAAAGTGTTCACCAACATATCAGTAATAATCCTGAGTCTAAGTTCTTCATGATTTTGATGATTACTGTTGATGTCGATATGTTTCCCGTTGAAAGTTCTGAAAGTAATCATTCTTGATCTCCTTTGTTTAAGTTTTGTTTCAATTTCAATGTATTAAATATAAACAATAGAAGTCAGAATGTCAACTACTTTTTAAAAATTGGTGAAAAAATTGGCTAAAGAAGATGTAATTTATACACCAGTTGGATATTCATTCCTTGGTCAGGATGGAATAAAGCCACCTGGTACTAAGATAAAATACACTGAAGCGATGCTTCGTGAATATATGAAGTGTGCTGAAGATCCGGTATACTTTATAGAGAACTATTATTTTATAGTAGATCTCGACAAAGGACTTACTAATATTACTTTAATAGATTATCAAGTTGACCTTGTTCAGCATATGCATGATAATAGATTCTCAGTCGTATTAGCATCAAGACAGGTTGGAAAAACTATTATCACAGTTGGATATTTACTATGGTATCTATTGTTCAACTCATACAAAGAAATAGCCGTTCTGTCTAAGACTGGGCCCGATGCAAGTGATATCATGAGAAAGCTTAAAAGAGCTTTCGTTCAAGTTCCAGAGTGGCTGCAACAAAATGTAACAGAATGGAATATGGGAAGTGTATCATTAGAAAATGGAAATAAAATTTATGCTAGATGTACTACAGAAGATGCTGGTAGATCTGCATCTGCTAATATTTTGTTCTTGGATGAGTTTGCTTTTGTTCCTCAAAATATAGCGAATCAGTTTTATAAATCAGCTTATCCTATCATATCTAACTCTAAAGAATCTAAAGTTATAATCTGCTCTACTCCTAATGGATATAATCATTTTTACACCATTTATCAAAGAGCAGTTAGAGGAGATAACTTCTATAAGCCATTTGTTATTTACTGGTGGCAATTTCCAGGAAGAGATGAAGAATGGAAAAAACAGACTATTGCTAATTTAGCTACTGAAGAAGGAATGAGTAATTCTGATGGAGAAGCTAAGTTCGCTCAAGAATATGATCTTAACTTTGATAATACTTCAGTCAGAGCTTTACTAAGTTCAGAATCTCAGAGGAGAATCTCAGATAGATTAATTAGTGTAACCGAAATAGAGAATCATCCTCTTTCTAAAATTGGTGTAAGAATATATGAGGATTACCAAGAAGGGTATGTTTACTTTGCATGTGTTGATACTGGAGGTGGAGCAGGAGCAGATTATCACGCATTAAATATTATCAAAGTAGAACCTGGAAAGTTTAAACAAGTAGCAGTATTTTATGATAATGAAATTTCTACAGTTGAATATGCTGAAGTTGTAGATGCTGTATCTAAACATTATGGAAAAGCATATCAGCTTGTAGAAAATAATGGAGTAGGACTTAGCGTCGTAGATCATCTATGGTATACTCTTGAATCTCCATCTATGATTATATTAGATAAGAAAAATCTTGGAGTAAGAATGACTAAGATGCTAAGAAATAAGGGTATAGCAAAAATAAAAGATTATATTGAAACTGGAGTTTTAGAAATAAACGATGTTGATACATTAAGAGAACTTTCATTCTTTACTCAAAATGCTAAATCTAAAAAGTTTCAAGCTGAAGCAGGAAATAATGATGATTTAGTTATGAGTCTTGTTATGTTCGGGTATTTCTCAAATGATATGTCTTTTGATAGTTTTTTGGAAGACAAGTCTAAAGGTGGACTCGACGCTATCAGAAAAAATATGAGAGAAAAAATATCAGAAGACAATCCATTTGCTATAGACCATTCTGCAATACTTGATGAAAAAGAAGCAGCAAAATTAGTAGCTGCTATGAATCTAGCTAATCTTATATCACCAATATATAGATGATGCAAACAATGGGTTTTATAAATACTACTATATAACAATGGTCTGATTGCGTTGTCTTCTATAAAGAGAAAAGGAAAAAAAATGGCAAAAGACACTTATCCTTCTGTTAAATTTTCTGAGACTGATCTGACTAATGTAATCAGATCTCAGTTCAGTAATATCGGTGGTATGGTTGGACGATTCCAAATGGGTCCGGTTAATAGACCTGTTATCGTCTCAGATAAGACTGAACTTATAGAATCGTTTGGTCTTCCGGTAAGTACAGGAACTTCTATAGACAATCTTCAAGATTGGTACAATGCTGCAAATTATCTTGGATATTCTTCTGGATTATTTGTTTGCAGAGTAGAACCAGTTACGTCAAGAAATGCTGGAATGAACTTTACAGGTTCAGCTACAGCGTTTGCTTCTGTATCTGGTGGAACTTCTGTGTACGTGCCTGATGGTTATGATATGGATCTTTACTACGCTACAATGAGCGGCACTGGTTATTGTGGTCTAAACTTAGTATCTAAAAATCCTGGTACCTGGGGCAATGATATTTCAGTAAAGTTTGCTACTGAAGAAGACATGAGATTTGATCTTACTACTTCTTACTGGGATAAGTACTATTACGACTATACGGTAGCACTTACTCTTTCAAGTCCTCTTAGTGGACTAACTGCCCTTGGAACATCTGCTCAATACGTTACTAATTCAGCAAGTCAGACCGGTTTTGTAACGACTGTAGCGGGTGGTGGTACTTCCTTGGTTGTAGCTTATAATTCTGGTTCGTTTGGTTCGGGTGTAAGTATAAACGTCGGAGCTACATACGCTGCTGCTGGTGCTGTTACTACTTCAGCTGTCGGGACTCCAATTAATTATGGTTACAATACTTTCAGTAAGCTGTTCGACGTTCAATCTGGAACCAATGAAATAGCAGTCGCTGTGTATTATAAGAATGTTCTGAAGGAAACTCATATTGTTTCCATTCTTCCAACTGCTGTCAACGAATATCAGCAACTTAAGTATGTTGACGATTGGATGACTGCTAATTCTGGTTATATTTCAGCATATTATAATACCACGAAGAGCTTTAATCTTGCTCCTCAAGCTGCTACTGCTGTAAGTCTTCTCGGCGGAACTCTTGCGGATCAAAGTTATGTTACTGCTGCTCTTGGTGTTAATGGAGCAGACGTATTCGCAGATAAAGATAATTATCCAGTATCGGTTCTATTCGACGGTGGATTTGCTTGGAGTTCTACTGTTCAGAATGAACTTATATCTGTTGCTGAAGCAAGAAAAGATTGCTTTGTGGTAACCTCAGTTGGTTCCACAATGCCAACAGCTTCAGAAACAGCGGCAATGAATACTGCAACAACTGGTCTTGTAGCTAGAAGGGCCGCTCTTACTTCATCTACATATGCTGGGTTCTGGGGAAATTTCAAGTGGCAGAAAAATGTATATACCGGTAAGCTCTTCAAATGCTCACTTTCTGGTGATATTGCTGGTATTATATCCAGAAATGATATTCTATCTGCTCCGTGGTATGCTCCTGCTGGTTATAGCCGAGGTGGAATCCAGTTGGTTGAGAAACTTGGAGTTAATTTCTCCAAGACCAATCAAGGTCTTCAGCATGTTAAGCAGATAAACAATGTTATCTATGATCAAAGAGAAGGTGGTTATTACCTCTTATCACAGAAGACGGCAATTGGTAGACCGAGTGCATTCAGTGATATAAATGTTAGAAAGTTATTCATCTATGTAGAGAACGCTGTGCTTAACTCTGCTAAAGCGTTCATGTGGGAATTCAACGATGTTATAACCAGATCGAACTTCTCAGCCATAGTTACCAACTTCTTAAGTACTATAAAATCAGGAAGAGGCATCTATGACTTCAGAGTAGTTTGTGATGATACTAATAACACCGCTGATATCATAGATACAAATCAGATGATTTGTGACGTGTATATCAAGCCCGCTAGGTCAATCGCTTGGATCACAGCTAGGTTCACCGCTGTGCGCACGGACGCATCGTTTGATGAGCTGGCTGGATAAAATCTAAACCATGAAGCATGGTATATTAAATATACCATGCTTCATGTAAATTGGAGATATAAATGGACTTCGGAAAAAAGAAAAATAAAAAGTTAATTCTTAATATTATAAATAATTCTATTACTTCATCTTCAGTAAACAAAATAAATATTGTTAATATTTTAGAAAAGTTGCTAAAGATTTAAAAAGTGGAATAGTAACTATGGATAGTGATGGAAATATTATAGATGATTTTGGAAATCATCTCGGTAAAGCAACTATCATTTTATAGTACAAGGGAATAAAAAGATGAAATTTAAAGATATAAATGAAAAACATAATAGCTTAATAACTAAATCAAATGGCAAGCCTATTAATTTAATAGAATATGCAAAACGTGGTGATTGGTGGTATATGCGCCGTCATGATAGAAAACCACTTGGATTCAGAAAGACTATTTACACATCACATACTAGCCCAGGTGCCTTACTTGATGTTGTTCAATCTTCTTTACCAAATCATATACATACTATAAATTATCAAGAGTCAGATTAATTTAAAGCACTAAAAATAAATGATAAAAGATGAAATTCAGAGATATGTTATTAACTGAGTCTGATGATAAAAGTGTAACTATAAAATTTCAACAAGGTATGAAAAGTACATGGAAAGCTAAGACATTTAAAAATCAAGCCGCTCTTGAAAAATGGATGGATAAACATTCGGATGATATTAGCAATATTAGTTACTCTTATTCAAATTAACATAAAGGAAATGAAACAATGAAATTCTCTAAATTAAACGAAGTAAAGCTAGAAGATACAAAAATTGATGGAAAAAACAAAAGTTTAAGAAAATCTCAGGAAAATGATCATGATGAATGGCAACATGGTATATTTCAAGCAATGAGTAGAATAGTACAGCCTACAAATAGATTGAGAATAATTAATCAATTCGATACAATTGAAAAACTAGAAAATCTTATTCCTTCTGAATATTCTAGTATAAGATCTAAAATTGCTTCATTAGCTTCAAAGCAACGTCAGATAAACAATATAAAAAGACAAGCTAGAATAGAAGCTCAATTAATAATTGATGAACTTAAAAGTAAAAGTAAAAAAGAAGTTAAAATATAAAACTTTGTAAAATAGAAAATGGAGGAACTTAAGTTCCTCCATTTTCTTCAGTGGTGATAATAAGATTTATATAGATCAATGATATAAATCTTTACCGCATTACTCCTTTGCACAAAGAGCAGTGTTACTTTAATCCCGCCCCATTTCTCAGCCGAAGCTCCGTGAGTAGCCGGGGAAAGTTATTACACAACACTGAAGTAAATCGACTATAATTTTTGTTTTTCTCTATAATTTTTAAAAATTACAAACTGGGACCGTCTCTTCGCCTAATCATTTTATTCTCCTAATGTTTTATCCAATTTAATTTTTGTTTTTTAACGACAGTAAATCAATTCTTCATCTCGAAAATACCGATAATATTTCCCAGATCATCTTCAATTTTACCATAAAAGTCATCATATTTTTCAATGCGAAGAGCAACAGCTCTAATAGCATTAGCAATGGCAACTCTATCAACGCCTTTATGAATGGTTCCATTCATCCTCATGGTGTTTATCTTTGTAGTAAATGCAAGTGTAAAACTGTTCGCAGGTTTAAGAATATCGACGAGATCTGAGTATGCATTATAAACTTCATGAAGTCCGCTTGCATGGCCAGCATCCCAAGCTTTCTTATAAAGCTCTTCAGCCATCGGATGATTCTCAAGTCCGAACTCTTCCTCAAGATCAGACCGAAAAAGCTTATCTTTCTCAGCAAACGCAGTATATTTTGCATCGAAAAAATTCAACATAATATCGCGATATTTCTTAGGATTTGTCTTTTTCAGTTTACCATCTGGCAGAATGGGCAAGATTTTCGGGTCAGGGTCGTAGTATCCATCTTTGATCTTGTCATATACAGATTTTGTAGCTTCCATTGCATTCTCCTCGTTTAAGTTGTTTGTCTGTTTCAATTTCAATAGTAATAATATAAATCATTGGTAGTTAAATGTCAACTACTTTTTTCAATTACCACCATAAATCTAGATAATATTTTTTGAATAATTCCAAGCCATTTTCCTTCTTTTCCCAACATGTATGAAAGTAACTATCGTACTTATTATACTCTTCCACATCAAGCCCAATTTCTTCAGCGACATTACCCTTCTTGTCCGAGAACTCGTATATCTCAAGTCCGAACGCGAACAACATTTTATTGATAATGTCATCCCATTCATTAAAGTTCATACCAACAGGTGTAGAATTTTTTATGGCTTTGAACCGTTTCAATCGCGGATATATAAACTCTGCAATGGTGGTATTCAGACTCCATGTGTCGGAGTCATCCCAACCACGAACCAGTCGCTGAAAGAAGAATCTTATTTGGCGAGGTATCTGCATCATCATCTCCTTTATTAATTCATGTTCACCTACGAACGCTTAAAGTTTCACTGTTTTTGACTGATAGGTGCTGTCATAAGCGTGCGGACCTACATTTAAAAGCGCACGAAGACGAGTGATCTCATTCATAACCTTTGATACTGAAATGGCAAGAGACATTCGTAGTTCATCTGAATCACGCTCCAGTGTTCTAACAGCTAAACCACCTTCAGCGATTCTATCAAGATTGGCTGATATTTCAGCTTTGAAGCTAGCAACCTCAGCCTTGAGAGAGTTAATTTCTCCACCCAAATCAAGTACTTTAAACTCGAAGTTTTGAATAACTGAATGCATACCATCAACTTGCTTACTCCAATCATTATTGATTCTAGTAATCTCACTACCCCGTGCATCAAGTTCTTTGCGAGTCGTGTCGAACAAGTCATTATAAACTTTTTTCAGTTTTTCAATTTCCTCATCCAGCTCATTGATGACTTTCTGGTAATTTGCTGACATTTCATTTGCTAAAGTTTCACTATTGGAACGCCATCGTTCTTCATTATTCGCCCGCTCAGTTTCAGTGATGAGTTGATGTTCAAGCTGTTTAATTCTTTTATCCTGCTCATCAAAAGCTGATGAAATTATAGTCGTTGTCTCATCAATTACATCAGATTGCGACTTTCGAAATGGTGAAAACATTGTCATTCTCCTTTATTACAGCCGTTGATTTCTCGCGTTCCGCACAGCCATTCCGGTTTGTGCTTTGGGTCACGCGTCTGATAGCCAGATCCAGGTGTGAAGACACCTGGATCTGGACGAGGCCAGTAACATGATCTAGATGGACAATCTGTATCTGACACATCCACAAGAACTTTGAATTTTTTATCACGAATTTTCATTTTTAATCATTTTTCTTGGTCTTTGAATTTTTTCATGACTGCTCATAAGATTACGAATTCTGATGATATCTTCATAACTCATTTCTTTCTTTTTACTTCTTTTAACATTTGAATCATTTTCAGCTCTTTGTTCTGTACCTATTTCATTTCGACGTATAAAAGCAATATGAAGATTTTTCTTTATTGAAGCAAGTTCTTTTCTGTATTCTTCGATGTAAAACTCAGATAGACTATCAATCTCTACTTTCTGAGCTCTTGTAAGTTCAACACCAACCATACATCTTTTTTTACCTCTATAATAACTGATACTTTCAGCATCAAGAACCATATGACATACACTGAAATATATCTTGATTTCAGGTATACATTTGAACTTGAACCAATATACTGTCTTTGCTTCTTCCTCGAGAAGCTCTTCTGGAGATATATCATATTTATCTAAAAGTTTGGCCAAAGCAAACTCAGCAGCTTCTCTCTCACCAGGACTACCGTTCTCAACTAAAGCTTGAACCTTTTTCAATCTTGATACTACAGTCTCGCGAACCATTGTATTCTCCTCTAGTTGTTTGTTGCAATTTCAATAGTAATAATATAAACAATGGAATTCCCAATGTCAACTACTTTTTTTGGTAGAATCTTCCGATTTTATAAATACATATAGGATTCTGAAACCGACTAATTCTTAAAAGGAGAAAAAAGCTAAATGGTAAAGAGATTTAGGATAAAAGATGAAGCATTAAAAAGATATTGGCAGAAGAAACGAGAAGATAACATAAATAATATAAAGGAGAAAGATTAATGCATAACAACTATCCCGGCGCAAGTTTTACAGAAACAGATCTTTCAGTGGTTGTAGATCAGACGGTTGGTTCTTTAGCTGGATTTGTGATAAGAGCACAGAAGGGTCCTATAAATGAGCCTGTTCTTGTCACTAATGAAAAAGATTTAAAAGACACATTTGGAGAACCTTTTAATGGAACTCTCGGAGCAGTCTGTACATTCAATAATGTAGCAGACTGGTTTTCTGTAGCTAACTTCCTTGGTTACTCAGCTGGAGCTTACGTTGTTAGAGCTGAAGTAGATCTTGGTGATCAAGCTTACAACGCTGCTCTTGAAACAGATGGTACCACTGTTGATGCTTCTACAAATAACAGTATTAGTGTTCATAATGGATCTGACTTTGATGCTGATGACTTCTCAGCAGGTCATACATTCAGTACTGATAAACTTGGTTTCTTTGCCAAAACTCCTGGATTCTGGGGCAATGATATATCTGTAGCGATGTATATTACTGATGCTACTGATACTGCTGCTAATGCTGGTGGAGCATCATCTGGTTGGTATACTTGGCAGCAGAACAACACAGACTTCAAAGAATTCGATAAGTATCCTCTGTGGAATGGAACCGCTGGTAAGGGTGAAGTTGCCATTGTTGTATATGTTAATGACGTGGTAACTGAGAAATTTATCGTCTCCCTTGACCCGGAAGGAAAGAACGAATATAATCAAAACTATTATATTGGTGATTACCTTGAAGCATATTCTGATTATGTATCAGCCTACCTAAACAATCCAAATGGTTGGGTAGCTGCTATGACCACTGGGTTTATAAAAACAGATTTAGCAAATGGTTCTCTCGAAACTGGAGCTAACTGGGATGACAGCGATGTTACAGCTGCTCTTGATTACTTCAGTAATCCTGACACTGTTGCTATATCTTATCTTGTGGACGGTGGATTCAACTCAGCTACTGTAGCCAATTACATAGCTTCTATAGTTGGTGCAAGAAAAGATTGTTTCGGTATTCTTGGTGCAAGAGTCGCAGACGTGCAAGGTCAGACCGCCGCAACTGCAACGACTAATCTTGTATCATATAGAAAGAGTCTTAGTATTACAGGTACAAATTCTACATATTGTGGATTCTTCGGTAATATTAAGAAAATGTACAATAAATACCAAGACAAATATTTCTGGATGTCAGTATCTGGAGATGTAGCTGGACTAATGGCTAGAACTGACTCTACATTATTCCCATGGTATGCTACAGCTGGTGGTACAAGAGGCGTTCTCCAGAATGTAACTTCTCTTGGATTTAATCCATCTGATACTAATGTTGGAATTCTTTATTCTAGCAATATTAATACTATAAAATTCGATTCTTCATCTGGTAATATTGTAAATGGTAATAAAACTTTATATCCTACTACTTCAGCATTCAGAGATATAAATGTTAGAAAGCTATTTACTTACTGTGAAAACAACATCACTCGAGCTATGAAGTTCTTTCTATTCGAGTTCAATGATGTTCTTACCAGATCCAATGTCTCTGCTATAGTTAATAATTTTATGGCTACTGTAAAGGCTAATCGTGGATGTGTAGATTTTAAGGTAATCTGCGATGAAACTAATAACACAGCTGATATCATCGATAATAATGAGATGATTATAGATGTGATGATTAAGCCTAGCAGAGCTATTGAGAACATTAGTATCCGGTTCGTGGCAACGAGAACGGATGCCACGTTTGACGAACTTGTAGCGAGATAAGCAAGGTAATGGAAAAAAGAATAACATCTCCAAATGACCCGATATTTTATGTTTATGCTTACATGGATCCAAGGGTACCGGGTCAATTTGAATACAATAGTTTTACTCTTTCTTATCAGCCAAGATACATTGGCAAAGGAATGGGAAGAAGAATTTATGCTCATATGCTTTGTCTAAAATCATGTGAGATTTCTCATAAAGCTAATTGGCTGAGAGAACTTAATAGTCTTGGTCTTTCTCCAGTAGTAGTCAAACTTGTAGAGAACATTACAGACAGAGAAGCACAAGATTTAGAAAAAATGTTAATTGCTAAAATAGGTAGATCTGATTTAAATTCTGGTCCACTTTGTAATCATACAGATGGTGGAGATGGTATGTCTGGGCACTCCCACTCGATGGAGTCTAGAAAAAAGTGGGTAGATACTAGAAGGGCTAAGTATGGAAAATCTTATCATACACCAGAAAAAGCAGCAGAACAAAAAGAAAGAATGAAGGGTTCTGGTAATCCAATGTATGGTAAGACTCATTCACCTGAGCATATAGAAGCTCTTAAAGCTCAAGTAGGTCCGCTGAATCCAAATTACGGCCACAAGTGGACAGATGAGCAAAAGAAAGCTATGAGTGAAAAGTTATCTGGAGAAAATAATCCAAACTATGGAAAACCAAAGACAGAAGAGCAGAAGAAAAAACAAAGTGAGTCTGTAACTGGTTCTGGTAATCCAATGTTTGGTAAAAAGCATTCTCCAGAAACAATAAAAAAATTAAAAAAGATTCAGAGTGGCTCTAGTAATGGAATGTTTGGTAGAAAACATTCTCCAGAAACAAAGGAAAAAATGAGAGCAAAAGCTATGGCAAGAAAGAAGAAGAATCTAGTATGTAACGAAGCAATTATTTAACATATATAAATAAATTAAAAAGAAACCAGAAGGAGATATAATGGGAACCATAAACGATTTCAGAGCACAAATAAGCAACATGGCAGCACCAAACCGTTTTGAAGTTGAGATGAACTTTCCAGCTGCTGTAAGTGCTGGAAATCTACCAGAAATTTGTAAGTTTATGTGCAAAGCTACTTCAATTCCAGCTGAAAGAGTTGGCCAAATTGAAGTTCCGTATCAGGGTATGACTTTGAAATTTGCTGGTGATAGAGAGTATGATGATTGGAGAGTTACTATATACAATACAGAAGCGTGGAACATCAGAGCAGCGATGGAAAACTGGCTACGGTTTATTCACGATCCTGTAACGTCTCTCAAGCTCAGTCATACTGCTTATCAAGTAAATCTTAAAGTTAGACAGCTTGGTATAAACACTCTCGATCCTGGTAGTCCGATAGCTGTGTATGAATTCAATAATGCATGGCTAAAAGATCTCGGTGAAATTGCTCTTGACTTTGAATCGTCTAATCAAGTTGAGACATTTGATGCTACTTTCTCATATCTTTATGTTACTCGCGTAAATAACTAATGATAAATTAGTTATCAAAAAGGTGGTTGCTTAAGAACAGCGACCGCCTTTCTTATATAAATAATATTGTTCTTTACCTAGAATATGGAATTCACAGAGGCTTCGATGACTGGGCCAGCATAGCAAACCAGTCATCAATTAAAATAATGGAGATACGAAAAGATGAAAAACTTTTTCTATGTAACAGCTGGACAAGATATTCATATACCAAATACTGTAAGTTCAGGATTAAATACATGGGGTGTGACTGAGCTTAAGGGTGAATTTATATATTATGTTGATGATAGTAAAGTTAGAAATCTACCAAATGGATCTGGTTCTTTAGCTATAATTAATGTATTTGGAAATGATACATTTAATACTTTATGTAATCCAATAACTATTACTGGAATATTATCTGATGTAGCTTCTGGAACTACAGATGATACATGGTATTTGGTATCTGCTTCTGGATCTAATATAGATGATGAATACAAAAATACTCTTCTTTGGTATGGTACTACAGCTAGTATAGCTGGTGGAACAGCTGCTCCGCTTATTGGACAAAAATTTCTTAGACCATTTACTGGTTTAACTATAGCAATGGGTGGAACTACTAATTACGAATGGAACTGTGTTGAGAGAACTGATAACCGATGGAAGAGGATATTCTAATGGGAATATTTGAAGCTATTATCGGACTTACTGCAATTTCTTTCTGTGTTGAAAGAGCTGTTGAATATATTTTCTCACTTACACCTCTAAAGAAAATAGACAAAGCTATGAAGTCTAAAATGTTTGCAAGCATTTTAGTAGCTGCAGCTGTGTCTTATTTTTCTAAAGTAGATGTAGTGAATATATTCCTTAACAGAACAAATGATCCTACTATATCTGGTGTTATTATGACAGCAGTTATATTAGCTGGTGGATCCAATATTCTTTCTGACCTTATTAAAAGAATTCAAGTAATAAAAGAAGTTACTGAGATAAAAAACTAAAATAATAAAGTTGGAGAGTTATTATATGATGGAACACATTTCTGAATTAGATATTCTTCATTGTGATGTAGGACATGAAGATATGATTAAAGATCTTAAAAGAAAACATGAATTTATCATCTCTCTTCTAAACGCTATTACAGATGAGATGTGCGTTATTAATAGAGATATGAAAATAGTATGGTCTAAAGATAAAAATTTCATAGGAAAAATGGCTGAAGATATATGTGATAGTCAAAAAAGATTGAAGCATATATCGAGTGTATTTGATACTAGAGTTGCTCAAAAATTTGAAACAGAAAAAGATGGTAGATATTATTCTCATATTGTATCTTTATGTAATGCAAATGGAGAAGTTTCAACTGTTCTTGAAATGAGAAGAGATATCACAGAATCGAAGAAAATTGAAGAAATGAAACAATTAGAAGAATTAGTAAATAGAGTAATAATTAGTCAAGAAAAATTAGCTGAGCAATTAAATAATAAAAAAGAAGATAAACCAATTGTAATAAGATAATTATGAAACATCAAATAATGGAAGGGAGGAAGGGTGGAAGAAATATACATAGACCCAGCTAATGTAACAGGTGATACAAAGATAATACTTAGTATAGTAAAACCAACATTAAAAAATATAGAAACAGTTAACTCTGTCTTAAAAGATGCTCTTGAAGAAATAAAAGTAAAAAATAAAGATATAATAATAATAAAAAGAATATTAATTGGAGATGAAGATAGCGTAATAGCAGATGGTAAACCAGGTGGACTTAAAAAAGACTTAATGGTTATTAGAGATCTTTTAAATTCTCCTGAAATGGATATGAGTATTATAATAAGAAAATTAGAATCAGATGAAGAAGTTCACAAAGAAATTCTTAGAATTCTTAAAGAAAGAATTCCATGGACAGCAAAAATGACTGGGCTTAAAGATATAGTAATGTCTGTTGGTATTTTTATTACTGCTGTGATTTCAATAATTAGTTTAGTAAAATGAGGAAATAAATGTCATATTGGATATTGAAACAAATAGGTACTATAAAAGGTTTTGTTATATTAGTAATTTTTATTCTTTTATGTATTATTGGATTTCAAAGTTTTATGTATAGTAGAGCAAAGTCACAACTTTCAGAAGCTAGATATGAAACAGCTTCTCTTAAAGCTGAAGCTGATTCTTTGAGAAATCTTGGAGATGGAGTCTTTGCTAAATTAGTTGCTACTGCTGAAGAAAGGGATTTGGCTTTTGAAGAAAAAAGAGTTCTTGGAATGAAGTTAAGCGGTAAAGTAATAGAAGCTACAGAACTAAGATTAAAACTTGGTAAAATATCCAGTTCTTCATCCAGTTCTAAACCAGATACTGTTTATATTTCAGAAAAACAATCTAGTTCAAATACATACATCTATTCATATTCAAATAAATCAATGGGAATAACAGTAAACGGAATTTCCAAAGTTATTTCTTCTGTTCAACCCGATAGTGTAAAAAATAATGTATCTGTAAAAGCAGATCAAGCTGTGATAAGATTATTTACTTCTAGACTTAGTGAAACTGAATATGAAATAAGAGCTAAATCAGAATCAGAGTGGTTAGAAATAGGTGATGTTAAAACTGTAGTTGTAAGAGATAAAATAAAGAAAAATTCTATAAACTTTGGTGCTGGTTTTGGTGCTGCTGAAACTCCAGAAATATTAACTGGAGCTAGTTATGGAAGACATTCACTGTTTGCAAAATATAATACTTCTACTGGGAAATTTGGAGCACAATATATTTTTATGGTTAAGATCTAAATAACTATCCTAGATCATCACCACAATTCTTACATGTCATATCTGGTTCGAATCCGTTTGGATTGAACCATGTAAGACCGGCTTTATGATTACCAACTCTGCACCAAAATGCTGTCCAAAGACTAGTATCTTCAGCTGGTTTAGCAAGAAGATATTTCCACCAATCTAAAGAAAGCCAATTAATATTAAACATTTTTCTTCCTTTTAATTCTTTTTCCTTTTTTTGTTTTTTCCAATGTGTATTCTATATAATGTTCATCATCGGAATTTGGATGATTTCCAGTTAATGTTCCAACAAATGGTCCAGTAACTGCAAATTTCTGTCCTTTATTAATAATATGTTCGCCTAACATTCCACAACAAATTTCTTTCTTAATAAATTCAAACACAGTAGCTCCAGCTGGAGCTTTAGAAATATGACTGTTACACCAAACTTTAAACTCATTTCTATCATACTTATAATCTGCTATATGAAATGGTAAAGTCTGATTACACATTTCACATTTATGTTCATAACAATCACACATTATATTCTCCTCCTAATTTATTTTCATCCAATTAATCAATGTTATATAAATCCAATGATCATCTTTTGAATAACTAAGAATTTCATATTCACTAAATTGTTTAAATTCAATATCAGTTAAAATAACATCTTTTCTGTTTTTTCTTGCTATAGAAACAACTGGAGTTTTATTATCTGGATAAGTTTTATTACCAATTCCATATACATAACAATCATCTGGCCAAAATAGAAGACCTATGACTGCTATTTTATCTGTACTATCTAATATAAATGATTTTTCTAATTTAGCATCACCTTGTTTAATAACATTGAATTCCATTATCTTTTCCTTTTAAAATTAGTTATTCATCTTCTGCTTCTTATTCCCATTCTTCATCTTCTGTGTAATCCATAATATTAATATCTTCATCTATTTTA
>Ga0172381_10000135_pt1 | contig 85050 bp, 89 predicted proteins | sample Leawel6488metaG_FD_119754 | JGI IMG/M metagenome (GOLD analysis project Ga0172381, IMG submission 119754) | Leachate microbial communities from a municipal landfill in Southern Ontario, Canada - Leachate well 64-88 metaG | ecosystem: Engineered > Solid waste > Landfill > Unclassified | place...
TCCTCTGGTATTTTGGCAATACAGTGAGTTGATTTGGACCTCGTCGAACCCCATCAGCTGGGCGGTATAGTCTCTATCCAACGGAAATGATACTCCCAGCCCGGCGGCGCTCCCCAGAGGATTTTGATTGATATGTTTTGCCAGGGCCACCAAAAGCGCGGCGTCATCGCTTAATTGTTCCGCAAACGCGCTTAAATAATGGCCAACACTGGATAACATTGCTTGTTGGTGGTGAGTATGTCCAGGCAGGGGGATGTCTTGATATTTTTTGGCTTGGGATAAAAATTCATTCGCCAAATTTATTGTCAACTCAATAATAGATTTTGCCTCATTTTTCACCAGTAGTCTAAGAGCCACCAAGATTTGATCATTGCGACTTCGGCCAGTGTGGATTTTTTTGCCGGCAGTGCCAATGTGTTTTACTAAGTAATTTTCAATTAGGGTATGACAATCCTCATCCGCTATGGTCAAATGGATTTTTCCGGCTAGATATTCTTTTTTTAATTTATTAAGTCCATCCACCAATTCGCCATATTCTTTTTTGTTAATTACGCCAATTCGAAGAAGTCCTGCCGCATGAGCAGCGCTCGCTTCAATGTCGTATGGTAAAACTTGATAGTCCCAAATATTATCTTCGCATACCGTATATTTTTCCACTAAAGGATGTAATTTGGTGGTATTTTTTTGCCAGAGTTTTTTAGACATAGATTTAATTTTTATTTAATTCGCTTTCGTAATTATATACATTGAAAGCGGTCTTCTGCGCCAGATTGTAGATTTCAATAAATCCAGCGGAAGCATTTTGGTTGAACGTCATATTTTTTTCAAAGGTTGCTAAGTTTTTGTCAAACAAAGAATAAGGCGAATCCAGAGCGACCGTGGTAATATTTCCTTTAAACAGATGAACTTTCACCTTGCCGGTTACTTTTTTATTCTGGCTATTTTGAAAGGCGTGGATATGATACATCACCGGATCATACCATTGCGCCGCGTAGGTGAGATAAGCCCACTTATTATCCAGAAACGCTTTTAATTCGTTTTCTTGTCTGGTGGAGACCAACATTTCTAATTTTTTGTGGGCAGCGATTAAAATACTGGCTGCCGGGTTTTCGTAGATACCTCGTACTTTTAACCCAACCAATCTGTCTTCGATTAAATTAAAAACTCCCACCCCATGTTTACCTCCAACTTTGTTGCACTCCATGATAATCTCGCTTAATTTTTTCTTTTTACCGTTTAGAGCGATCGGTATGCCTTTTTCAAATTCTATCTCAACAATTTCCGCCGTGTCGGGAGTTTTTTCAATCGTGTTGCACCATTTGAGAATTTTTTCTAGAGGAGGAATTAATTTTGGGTCTTCAATCTCCCCACCTTCGCCGGTATTTGACCACATGTTTTCATCATAAGAGTAGGGAAGTTTTTTAGTTTGCGAGATCGGGATATCATTTTTTAAAGCGTAATCAATTTCTTCTTCTCTACCCATACTCCATTCCCGCACCGGCGCGATAATTTTTATTTTTGGATCAAGTGTAGTAATAAAACTTTCAAACCGCACCTGATCGTTACCTTTGCCAGTGGCGCCGTGAGCAATCACTTGGCAACCGTATTGTTTGGCAATTTTTACTGCCACTTTGGCAATCATCACTCGTCCTAATGGGCATCCGAGAGCATATCCGCCTTGATAGTCAGCGTTGGCCTTGATGGCTTCGGATAACAAAATATCAGCAAATTCATCTTTGGCGTCATAGACCACTGCGTCCGTTGCTCCTAATTTGAGTGCTTTTTGTTTTATCTCTTCCAAGTTATCCACGGTTTGGCCCAAGTCAACCGTTAAGGTAGTAATTTCGCAGTTGTATTGTTCTTTTATCCATTTAAGCATTACTGAAGTATCAAGTCCGCCCGAGTAGAGAAGTAGGGCTTTGTTGAATTCCCCTTTTTTGGCTTCGTGGGAGGCGACTTTTACGTAGTTGGTTGCGTTTTGCATATTTTTTAATTATTGAATAAGCTTATTAAAAAACTTCCGGTGACCCAGAAGTTTTGGAATATTTAAACAATGCCAAAATCACTTCTAGGTACGGAAGTGGCTACGACGACGAAACGAAATGGTTTGTATCAGTTTGTTCATATGTAAAATATAATAACATAGTAACATTTTTATGTCAAATTTCTATATCCACAGGTATTTTTTTGCTTTTTTAATATGATTTTACAGCTTATTGACCTAAAGATAAAAATGTGGTAAAAAGTATGTATGCCATTTTATCCACGGTGGGTAAATTGGTGGTGGTAAAACGATGGTCAAAATAGGAGTAAAATATCATGACCATAGAAAAAGGCGGGCCAGAGGTTAGAGGCGAGACTGGGATATTGAGACGTGTGATCGTTCATGCTCCAGACCAGTCTCATGAGTTGCTTTTGCCAAAAAACGTCCAGGGTAAGAGCAAAGATTATCTTTTAATGGACGACATTCTGTTTGTTTCTAGAGCTCAACAGGAACATCAGATCCTGGCGAAGATTCTCGAGACAACAGCGGAAGTGTTTTATTTTCGTAACCTGCTTGCGGAAGTGCTGGCTGATGAGCGGGTTCGGAAAGAGGCGCTAAAAATGGCGGGGTTAGAAGGTAAAAGAGGAATTCCTGAAGATCCTGTCAAATTGGCTGATACTTTGTTATCCGGCCAGATTGAAGGGCGTAAGTTATTTCATCCCGCTCCCAATCTAATTTTTACCCGTGATATTGCTGCGGTCGTGGGTAAATCTATCGTGTTGTCGTATGCGGCTACGTTCTCAGAGTATACAATTAATCGACCACGAGAACGTGAGATGGCCTTGATGAGGATGATAATCAAGAACCATGCGCTCTTTTCTAATTATAATATCATCGATGTAAATGCCGGCATCAAAAAAGAGGTCTCTTGCGAAGGGGGAGACATACAGGTAGTTAACGGTCGTACCGCTATGGTTGGAGTGTCTGAAAGGACAAAGGATAAAGCCGCGCGTCAATTGGCCACTCACCTCTTTGGTGACGGGTTCGAGTATGTGCTCAAAGTTAAGTTGCCAATTGGTCGCGCTACTATGCACCTTGATACTGTCATTACAATGCTTTCCCCGCAAGAATGCGTTGTTCACGAAGGTGTTATTGGTAAGAATTTTACAGTGACCGTGATGACACCAAGCAGAGAAGATGAATATAAAGGTGGCCTGTTGCCGATTCTTGCTGATCTCGGCGTCAATCTGCAGGCTTATTCTTGTGGTGGCGGCGATCCTATTAAGGCGACGCGCGAACAGTGGACCGACGGAGCCAATTTGATGGCAATTGCGCCTGGAGTGGTAGTCGGTTATGATCGCAACATAGCCACTGCGAGCTGTCTTCGTGAACGCGGTGGTTTCGAGATTCTTACCGCTGATGAATATTTGGTCAATCCCGATCCATATATCATGGGCGGGAAGAAGGTCCTCATCCTTATACCCAGCGGTGAACTGTCTCGTGGTCGTGGCGGTCCGCGATGTTTATCGCTACCGCTTGCTAGAGATTAACACCTAGTTAATGCCCAGACTCATCATAGTATTACAACTTTGTGTCTGGGCTTTATTTTTTGTGAAAAAAGTTATTTGCCTAAAGAGTTTTTTAACGCCGACTGAATTAGAATTTCGTTAGAGTTAAATAATGTAATTTTTATATCTTTTTGATTTATTAGCAATGGTAGTTCAGTGCACCCTAAAACAATACTTTGAGCCCCTAAATTTTGCAAATATTCGATGATTTTAATTAATACTTTTTTTTCTTTTAATCCCGCTTGACCGGACATAATTTTTAGAATTATTTTGTTGATTTTTTTCTGCATCTCAGTATTTGGGGATATTGTTTTAATGTTATTTTTTGATAGTGTTTTTTCATATAACTTAAGTTGATTAGTACTTTGAGAAGAAATGACCCCAACATATTTTTGTTTTGTCGACTTAACTTTTTTTACAGTTTCTTCAATAATACTAATAATTGGAATATTTATAGCTGCGCGCATGTCTTTTAAGAAATAATGAACAGTATTGCAGGTTATAATGATAAAATCACTGCCGGCAGTTTCTAACTTTTTTACTCCGGATATTAGTTGATTTTTAACTTGCTTTGAATTTGTAAATCCGGTTTCATTAAAACCAGCTAAAGGCAAACTGTAGATAAACATAGGGGGGAAATCAGTGTCTTGTTTAGCGTGATATTTTTTTTGTGCCGTTTTTATGATTTGTTTGTAGATTTCAGCACTAACCGATGGTCCCATACCCCCCAAGATACCGATAATTTTTTTCATATTTTTTGGATTATTAATTATTATTGTATTATAGTAAAAAAATAGCGGGGTAGCAAGCTGCCCACCCCGCGTTGTTAAGATAATTAGATTGTTTAGAAAAGAATTACTTCCAGTTTAAATTCCGGAATAACCTTTTTTATCAAACGAATTAAATGATTTTGTTCTTCTTCGTAGAAGAAAGGAAGAATGTTTACTCCTTGTTTGTAACCAAGCGAAAGTTTTCGTAGTATTAATCCAGCGTCCAAAAGAACGCATTTTGGTTTATCTGCTCCATCTGTTAAGGCGAAACCAGAGCAGAACCAGCCACGGTCAGTTTCTCGAGCTCGATGACGACGTGGAAGCTGCTTGAGTCGCTCAAGTACCTCCGAGGCCTCCGCCATCAAGTTTGATTCAAACACGATATGGTCAGTTTTTGGATTGAAAGCAATGGTTGGATATTCCAATTCTTGCTTTGGTACCATTGATTTAGGATGGTAATCATCGATAAAGAGCATGGTATCATCTTGAGTTTCTTTTATTTTTTTGATGATTTCCCATCCATCCCGAGAAAGTTGTGTTGGTCCGTGTATTTGGTAATAATGACCGGCCTCTATTATTCTTCCTGACATTTTTGTCTCCTGTCTAATTTTAATGATCAATTATGATTAAAGCAATTTAATGGTGCTTATAAGCTTAACATCATTAAGTTATTTTAATCATAATATTCAATATAGTAATATATATTATTTATTAATATTTGTCAACATAGAGCGGTGAATAATATAAAAAAAGGGGGTGGACTAGGACCACCCTCTTATTGGAAAGCTTTGTTTGTTACATTTCTTCTACGGTCCCTATTCCTAGTATGGAGAGACCATTAGCAACTGCATTCTGGGCAACGTCGATCATGGCCAGACGTTGTTCCGTCAGGGGAGCATCGTCTCTATCGGAAAGGATGGGGACGGCTCGGTAATATTGATTGAATGCCTTTGCTATCTCAAAGATGTGGCGGGCCAGTATTGATGGATCGAGTTTATCGCCAGCTTCTTTGATTTTATTTGGCAGCTCGATAATTTGATGGACAAGCGCCCATCCTTCGACATCGAATTTTGTCCAATCAGTTGCTGGAAAAAGATTTTTTTCGGCGGCTTTACGTAGAATGGAGCGAGCGCGCGCCACGGCGTATTGGCAGTATGGGCCAGTAATTCCATCGAAAGAGATGGATTTGGTCGGGTCGAAAGCCATAGTGTTGGCAGGTGGCGCAACGAGCAAGTAAAATTTAAGTGCTCCTAGTCCGATAATTTCTGCACGACGGGTAACCTCATCCAGTTTCAGATCAGGATGTTTGGTAGTAATGGCTTCTTTGGCCATCTCCACCATATCCATCATAAGATCGTCAGCATCAACCACCGTACCCTCGCGCGACTTCATTTTGCCTTCCGGCAAATTAACCATTCCGTAAGAGAGATGGTGGCAGTTGTCTGCCCATTCATAACCGAGTTGTTTCAAGATGAAAAACAGGGATTTGAAATGGTGGTCCTGTTCTGACCCAACGACGTAGATGGAGCGATTTAGGCCGTAGTCGGTTACTTTCATGACGGCCGTTCCGAGATCTTGCGTCATATAGACGCTAGTACCGTCTGCGCGTTGCAGAGTGGTCCTTTTGGGCTTGCCGTCGGCGTTTAGTCCGAATTTTGTAATGGGAAGCTCATAGAAAATACTTCCATCTTCCCCTTTCTGGAAGAGGCCCAATTGGATGCCGTGTTCGACAATGTCTTTTCCGAGCCGGAATGTATCTGACTCATAATAAACTTTATCGAACTGAACTCCTAGATTGGAGCAGGTCTGGTTGAACCCGTTCATTACCCACCCGTTCATCTTTTGCCATAAAGCGATGATTTCAGGATCGCTGGCCTCCCAGGCTAACAGCATTTCTTGTGCCCGTTCCATAAGAGTGGGGTCAGTCTCGGCCGCCTTGGAAAAGCGAACGTAGAAGTCGCCCACGAAATGGTCACCTTTTTTGTTCGTGCTTTCCGGGGTGGTATTGTTGCCCCACAGTTGCCACGCCAGCATTGATTTGCTGATATGGATGCCGCGGTCGTTGATTAGGTTTGCCTTTACCACGTCTTGTCCGGTGGCCGCAAGTATTCCCGCCACCGCGTCCCCGAGACACATGTTGCGTAAGTGCCCAAGATGCAACGGTTTATTTGTGTTTGGGGAGAGAAATTCGACCATGGTCTTTTGTTTAGGGAGCAATTTGCGCCATGTCTGGTGATCAGCGGACGCGAACGCCAGATTCAATAGAGCGCTGGAGCGCACTTTGAAATTGACGAACGGTCCGACGGCCGTAACCGTTTCGATCACTTCGTCGGGCGGAATTAATCCGGCGATTTCTTTGGCCAGTTTTATGCAGCCGGCGGTGGAAATTTTTTTTCTTTCCTCCTTTGATATGTCAAAGGGGCAAGAAGTGTAACCAGCCATGTCAGCCACTGAAAATACTCCGAAAGCAAAATCACCGTGTGATGGGTTAGGCGATGTCTGAAGCTTGATTATCGATTTATCTGTGATATCGATTACCGCTTCGCTTATTACCTTGGTTAAGTTGTCAATGATCCACTTTATCGCGTTCACGTCCTCCTCCTTTTAAGCCTTTTGTAGGCGCGGTTTATACTTTGTTCGTAAAGCTTTCCAAGGTTAGTATTATCACATTTTTTAAATATAATCAAGGGTTTATAATATTTGTTTTTTATTAGTACTTTTTAAATAAAAAAGTCTCAGAAATTATCCGAGACTTTATTTATAAAGAACTGGTGCGCCTAACGGGATTCGAACCCGCAACCCACGGCTTAGAAGGCCGTTGCTCTATCCATTGAGCTATAGACGCACTAAAAGGGTGGTGAACCCAGCGGGATTCGAACCCGTGACCTACCGCTTAGGAGGCGGTTGCTCTATCCACTGAGCTATGGGTCCACAATTTAGTAAATCTATTCTAAGAAATGGGAGTGTTGGTGCGCCTAACGGGATTCGAACCCGCAACTCACGGCTTCGAAGGCCGTTGCTCTATCCATTGAGCTATAGACGCACACACTGTAGCGTAAAATATATGGTGTACCCGACGGGATTCGAACCCGCAACCTTCGGCTTCGGAGGCCGAAACTCTGTCCAGTTGAGCTACAGGTACACAATACTTGTTATTAGAGAAAAATGGCGCACCCAGCGGGATTCGAACCCGTGACCTTCGGCTCCGCAGGCCGATGCTCTATCCACTGAGCTATGGGTGCGCACTATTTTCAAATTTAAAGGGCTAGTAATAACTTCAACATATCATATAGTTGATAAATAGTCAATAGTCGGCTTTTGGAGGGGTGTAACTATAAAATGTAATGTGGAAAAGATTAAATTATTCTTTGACAAAACCCCATTAATACTGTAATATTTTTATTATTATGCCTATTATTGAACAATTACAATTAGCCAAACAAGCGGCCGGGAAATTGCGCATTGCTACCACCGAACAGAAAAACAATTTTTTGGCAAAGTTGGCTGATTTGATATTGCAAAATAAAAAAGAAATTTTGTCCGCCAACGCCAAAGATATAGAGGGCGCCAAGGATCTGCCGGAGGCGATGAAAAAGCGTTTACTACTTACCGACGTCTCGTTTGATGCTATTGCCCAAGGTGTGCGTCAGATTATTGATTTGCCTGACCCCATAGGGCAGGTGGTATCAAGCTGGAAAACAGACGCCGGTCTAAAGATCAATAAAACGCGCGTGCCGATTGGGGTAATATTTTTTGTATTTGAATCGCGCCCCAATGTGATTGTGGACGCGGCGGCCTTGGCGATTAAGTCCGGTAATGTTCTTTTGGCGCGCGGTGGAAAAGAGGCGGCGCATTCCAATGATATTTTAGAGAAATTAATCAAAGTAGCGCTCACTGCCTCTGGACTTTCAGAAAATTGCGCCATGCAACTGGCCGATAAAAGTCACGAAGCAATTTACGAGGTGGTCAAGCATAGTGAATATGTTGATTTGGCGGTAGCGCGTGGACGGGCCCAATTGATTAATGCCGTAAAAGAACATTCTCAAGTGCCGGTGATTGCCCACGAGCGCGGTGTTTGCCATATTTATATTGATGAGTTTGCTGATAAGGATATGGCGATAAACATCGTAGTCAACGCCAAAACCTCCAATCCGGCGACTTGCAATTCCGCCGAGGCCGTTTTGATTCACCGGGCCGTAGCCGATAAAATTTTGCCTGATTTACTGCAAGCTCTTTTAGAAAAGGGTGTAGAAATTCGCGGTGACCAACGAGTTTGCGGGATGAACGAGCGCTGTCATCCGGCGGCCGAAAGCGATTGGGGTCGGGAATTTTTGGATTTGATTTTAGCCGTCAAAGTAGTGGATGATTTTGCTGTGGCTATGGCTCATATTGAGAAATACGGTTCACGCCACAGTGACGCAATTGTTACTATGGATCAAGCGCGCGCCGAGCAATTTCTTAATCAAGTTAATAATGCCGCTTCGTTAGTTAATGTTTCCACACGGCTGGTGGATGGCGGGGTGTTTGGCTTGGGCGCCGAGTTTGGTATCTCCACCGCTTCAATTCATATGCGCGGGCCGATGGGTTTGGATGATTTAACGGTGACTAAATATGTTGTTTTAGGTAATGGGCAGATTAGATAATGAATATTGTTATGCAAAAAAAAGATATTACTATAATAAAAATCGGGTCCAATACTTTAATTGATGACCGGAAAAAAATTCGCCAATCGTTTTTGGATGAAGTTTTGTCGTTGGTCAGCGGTCGTATTAAACAGGGAGAAAAAATCATTATTGTTACTTCCGGCGCGGTCGCTATGGGACGCTCGGTATTGGGTGATGTCAAAAAAACTTTGGCCAAATCAATCGTAGCCGGTGTCGGTCAGGTGAATCTTATTGATAGTTATTTGGAAAGCGCTAAAAAATTAAAATTATTGATTTCTGATTTATTACTCTCGCGTCATAATTTGGTTGATCGCGAGCAATTTTTAAAATTACAAGAAACGATTGAGGGTTTGCTTGAAAATGATGTGATTCCTATTGTCAATGAAAATGACGCCTTGGTTTCCGGCACACAATCGGCTTTTGGCGACAACGATACGCTGGCTTCGGCTTTGGCCGTTGCTTTTTCTGCCCGCCGGCTGATAATTCTTTCCCATGTTGACGGCCTTTATGATAGTGATCCCACCGCCAATGTTAATGCCAAATTGGTAACACAGATCGACGATGCCAACGCCGCTATCATGAAATATTGTTCCAAACAAATTTCCGCTGTCGGCAGTGGCGGTATGATTTCCAAATTAAAAGCAGCGCGACTATGCGCCGCTATTGGGATTGAAACGCGTATTATCAACGGTTTAAAATCCGGCGCGTTGGCAGCGGCCTTGGACAGCAAGCCGGTTGGCACAGTTTTTACGCCGCGCGTGGCCGGAAAAATCACCAATCGTGACCGTTGGATACTTTCGGCTAAAAGTTCGGCGGGGAGTATTATGATTGACGACGGCGCGGTCGCAGCTTTATGTCACGGTAAAAGTTTGTTGGCGGTTGGTGTCAAGAAAGTATTTGGTGCTTTTGATGAAAAAGAAATTGTAGAATTAGTTAATTCCAAAAAAGAAGGGCTGGCTTTCGGTATTGCGGATGTCGGCTCTCGGGAGTTAGAAAAAGTTTTAAAAATCGATAAGACCGGTGTGCAGGTAATGCATACTGATAATATCATGATTTATCACGGTGTATGCCAAATCATAAAAAAATAACTATCATCGGCGGGGGAGTGATGGGTGAAATCTTTGCTGCCAGCGCTGTTAATATTTTTCCTAAATATTTGGTAATGGTTTGCGATCCCAATGTAAAAAAATTGACAATGCTCAAAAAAAAGCATCGTCGAATTTCAACTGTTGTCAACAGCTTGTCGGCAGTTAAAAATACCCAGGTGATTTTGTTAGCCGTGAAGCCCCAATCATTTATCGAAGTGGCGCGACAGTTGCAAGGGCAAGTTTCCCAAGATTGTTTGGTAATTTCCATTATGGCTGGCGTGAATATCAAAAAAATTCAAAAAGCATTGGGAATAAAAAAAGTTATTCGCGCTATGCCTAATATGGGTGCGCGTATTAATAAGAGTACGACGGTTTGGATGGCCAGTGAAGCGGTGAGGGTGTATGATAAAAAAATAGTGCGTCAGTGGTTTGATAGTATCGGTTTTGCCTTAGAAGTAAAAAAAGAAACATTAATAAATTCCGCCACCGCCATTGCCGGCAGTGGTCCGGGCTTTTTTTTCTATTTGGTGGAAGAGTGGCTTAAAGCCGCCTCTCAAATGGGATTTAGTCAAGCAGAATCAAAAAAATTATTATTCGCCACCATTGCCGGTGCTAATGAGCTTTTGCAAAAATTTGGAGCGCCGGAAATTTTGAAACAGCAGGTTGCTTCTAAAGGTGGCACTACCGAAATTGGACTTAGGGTTATGAGTAAAACTGTGCCAGCGATGTGGCGTCGCACCTTGGCGGTTGCCCTAAAACGTGCTCAAGAATTATCATAAATTTTCCGACGGGCCTTTGGCCCGTTTTGGTTAATTGAAGAATTGGGTATTATTTGGTATAATTAATGGCATGTTATATACTCACATTATTCGTCCGATACTATTTAGGACCGATCCTGAATGGATTCACCATATGGTTGTTTGGGGGTTGAATTTGGCCAGTAGAATTTGGCCAATTAATTTTTTGATTGAAAGATTTTGTTTTATTAGTGATTCGCGTCTTCAAACTAAACTTGGGCGCTTAATTTTGCCAAATCCAATTGGACTTCCGGCAGGTTTTGATAAATATATTGAAGCACCTTATGCCCACAGTATGATTGGTTTTGGTTTTGCGGACTTTGGTTCAATAACTTATAGCGAACAATCCGGCAATCCCAAACCGCGACTTTGGCGTATTCCCAAAGACAATGGCCTGATTGTTTATTACGGGCTTTCCAGTTGTGGCGCGGTTAAAGCTAAACAACGTTTGGAAAAAGTTAAACACCAAATTATTCCTTTGGGTATTAGTATTGCCCCCACTACCGGACTTAAGCTAGAAGAGATGGCTGATGATTATATTAAAACATTATTACTGTTACATCCTTACGCCAATTACATCACCCTTAATGTTAGCTGTCCTAATGTCGCGGCTTGCGATGTTTTTTCGCAAATTTCATTCATCAAAGATTTAATCACTCAAGTTACTCAGATTATTAAAGATAACAAAATTGAAAAGGATATTTTTGTAAAAATCGGACCGGATATGAATATGGAAGAGCTGGACCAGATAATAGATTGTTGTTTAGAAAATAATATTACTGGTATTATTGCTACTAATTTGATCAAAAAACGTGAAGGGATTACACCTAAAAGCTCAAACGCAGAGCTCAATCATTCTGGTGGTATTTCTGGTAAACTTTTAGAGAATAAAAGCAATGTTGTTATCGCTCATATTTATGAGAGAGCAGGAGATAATTTAAAAATTATCGGAGTGGGAGGAATTTTTTCTGCTGAAGATGCTTATCACAAAATTAAATTAGGCGCCAGTGTTGTTCAGGTATTTACCGGTTGGATCTACAACGGTCCTTTATTTGTTAGACAGTTAAACCGAAATTTGGTAAAATTAATGGCAAAGGACGGGTATAAAAACATTAGCGAAGCGGTGGGGAAGTCCGTTTATTGAGCTATATTTTTATAATTTTTTAAATTATTTAATTACTATGGAAATTAGTAGTTTGGCTTTTCAAAACTTACCGGAATACGATCATCATAAATTAGTAGTCAAGGTGGAAGATGAATCGGTGGGCTTGAAAGGTTTTATAGCCATCCACTGTTTTAATGGTGCCTTCCCGGCATTAGGAGCTACGCGTTTGTGGAACTATCATTTTGAGGAGGAGGCGTTACGCGATGCTCTGCGTTTGTCAAAATTGATGACGTACAAATCGGTATTGGCTGGTTTGCCTTATACTGGAGCCAAAGCCGCCCTTATCCTTAATCCAAAATCACAAATTAATCGCGAGGCAATGTTTCGTTCTTATGCTAAAAAAGTTAATGAGTTGAAGGGGCAATTCGTTACTGGCACAGATGTGGGGGTGAGCAATAAAGATTTAGATATAATGTGCACAGAAAGCAGTTTTATGATTGGCGAGGGAGTAGACTCCGGTTATTTTACCGCCATCGCGGTACTTGACGGTATTAAACGCGCGCTTAAAGATCGTTTTGGCACCGACGATGTTTCGCGCCGCACTTTTGCTATTCAAGGTTTGGGAAAAACCGGATATCCTTTATTAAAATTCTTGGTAAAAGCCGGCGCAGAAAAAATTTATGTAACCGATATCAACCCGCGCAAGGCATGGTATGCCAAAATTCGTTTTCCGCATATTAAATTGATAAATCCAGTGGAAATACATTGTCAGGCGGTGGATGTTTTTTGTCCTTGCGCCATGAGTCATTCTATTAACGAAGACAGCGTTTCACAGTTGCAATGTAAAATCGTAGCCGGGTCGGCTAATAATCAATTGGATAGCAAGGAGACCGGGGAATTATTATTTAAAAAAGGTATTTTATATGCGCCCGATTTTGTGATTAATGCCGGTGGAATAATTAGTGTGGTTGACCAGTATGAAAACAAAACACACAGTGAAGAGAGGATTTTGGAAAAATTAAAGAAAGTGGGAGAAAATTTATCCAAGATTTTTGAGACTAGTCGCCAAGAGAATAAAGCGCCCAATTTCGTCGCTACAGAAATTGCGGATAAAATTATTACTAATTATGCCAAAGCCAATAATTGATTGGCAAAAAATATCGGCAAAGAAATTTATTAAATTACTCGGCATCAAGCCGGAAAGTTTTTGGGTTAAGCGTGGCGAGGCGATGACACTTCAGTTGTTTAATCAAATGGCGACACGCGTGCCCGCTTATCGAAATTTTTTGAGAAAAAGCGGTATTAAACCCCAAAGAATAAAATCAATTAGTAATTTCAAAAAAATACCAACCATTAGCAAAGATAGTTATCTCAAGAAATATGATTTAGGCAATTTGTGTTGGGACGGCGAATTTTCCTCGCGTCATTGGGATGTTTCTTCTACCTCTGGCTCTACCGGCGTGCCTTATTATTTTCCCAGATCCGACAGGCAAAATGCTCAATATGCTTTTACCGCTGAATTATATTTGCGCAATAATTTTTTCATACACAAAAAGACGACCCTGTATGTTAATTGTTTTGCTTTGGGTGTGTGGATTGGGGGATTGTTTACTTACGAAGCGCTTAAGCTTTTGACACGTCACGGCGTATATGGTTTAACAGTTATTAATCCAGGGTTAAACAAAATAGAAATTTTGAAAGCCATCTCTCGATTAGGCGGCGATTTTGACCAGGTGATTATTGGCGGGTATCCTCCTTTTGTTAAAGATGTAATTGATGACGGTTCAACCCATGGCGTTGATTGGAAAAAATATAATATAAAATTTATTTTCTCTGCCGAAGGATTCAGTGAAAAATTTAGAGATTATATTTTTGCTTGTTCCGAAGCAAAAAATATTTATTTGGACTCACTCAATCATTATGGCACGGTTGATCAAGGGACTTTAGCTCACGAAACCCCACTTAGCGTGATGATTAGGAGGCTGGCGTTGAAAGACGCTAAATTATATTCGGCAATTTTTGGCGCAAACGATAGCCAGCTTCCCACTTTGGCCCAATATCATCCGGAATTGTTTTATTTTGAAGAAATCAATGGGAGTTTATTATGTTCGGCTTATAGTGGGTTGCCTTTGGTGCGGTATGATTTAAAAGATTATGGTGGTGTAGTAGGTTTTGAAGAGATGAAAAATATTTTTTTTGAGCACGGTTATGATTTGTGGCGTGAGGCCAAAAAAGCAAAAATAAATAAAACTGTCTGGCAGATTCCGTTTGTGTATGTGCGCGCGCGTAAGGATTTGAGCGTAAGTTTATCCGGGGCTAATATTTATCCAGAAACGATTAAAAATGTTTTGATTTATCCAGAGTTTAGTAAAACGTTGACAGGAAAATTTACTTTGTTAGTAAAGCATGACAAAAATCAAAATCCTTTTTTAGAGCTTAATATAGAATTAAAGAAAAATGTTTCCATGCCCAGTTTGAATTTTAAAAAAAGGTTAGTAGCCACAGTCGTCGCCCAGCTCTTAAAAGAAAATTCGGAATATAAGATTATACACGATACTCACAAACGAAAACGCGGGGCTTATCCTGTTGTAGTTTTTCATTATTACGAAAGTGATCCATATTTTAGGAGTGGCGGAAAACAAAAATGGGTAATTAAATAAATTTTATGGTTAAAGATAATTTTGACAGACATACTTGGCAACCGGTGAAAGTAAGCGTAAAGGGGTGTGCGTTAGAAGATTTTATTAAGAAATATCCCGGCATACAAATAGTTGATCAATTGGAGGCTCAGTTGGAAGAGTTGTTTTTATTACGTCACCCTCAATATCGCTTTAATAGAGAATACCAAAAAGATTGGCTGGATTATTTAAAAAAGAATTATAATATTGAGGATTTGTCATTGGAAGGGGAATGGTTTTATTTTCCTTGGTCTAATCGCCTTGTTCATTATTTGGGAGAGTCGTTTCACAATGAATTGCGCACTGGAAGAAATCGCAATTTAATTACGGCGGAAGAACAAGAAAAATATTATCGTTCCAGTATTGGTATTTTAGGGATGAGCGTGGGTAGCCACGTAGCTTTGACTATCGCCATGACGGGTGGCGCTAAATTTTTGAAATTAGCCGATCCAGACACTATATCGGGCTCAAATTTAAATCGTATTCGTAGCGGTTTTGATATGATCGGATTGGGCAAGGTAGTAGCCGTAGCCAGGCAAATAGCGGAAATTAATCCTTATGTCAAGGTGTCTGTTTACGAAAAAGGATTAACCGAGGAAAATATTGACGATTTTTTGCGGGGTGAAAAAGAACTTGATTTAGTGGTGGAAGAAATGGATAATCCTTATTTAAAATTATTAGTCAGAGAAAAAGCTCGTTTCCAAGGTTTGCCGGTTATTATGGCTGCCGATAATGGGGATGGAGTGGTGGTGGATGTGGAACGATTCGATTTTGATAAAAATTATCCCATTCTTCATGGTATTTTAGGGAATAAGGGTGCTACCGAATTAAAACAAGTTGAGCACCGTGATTTGCCTGGGATTATAGCTAAAATGGCGGGGGCAGAATTTGCGGCGCCAAGGATGATGGAATCAGTTTCCGCCGTAGGCAAGAGTTTGTATTCTTGGCCTCAGCTAGGGACGGCTGCCACTTTATGTGGTTCTGTTTTGACTAATTTGGGTCGGCGGATATTATTAGGAGATAGTTTTTCCAGCGGACGTTATGTAGTGGGTGAAAAAGAAATGTTTAAAAAAGTTATATAAGATATGAAAAAAAATTACGAAGCTTGGTTAGTGGATGAAAAAGATTATCCTCGGCAAGGTGGACTTAGACAGAAGTTGGAGTTTATTTTAAGATATGCTATTTTAGCGCCGTCAGCTCATAATACCCAGCCTTGGTGTTTTAAAATTATTGATAATAAAATTTTAGTTTATATCAATCAAAATCGAGCGTTAGGCGTATCGGATATTGTTAGGCGTCAGACCTATGAAAGCATAGGAGCTTGTTTGACTAATTTGCAATGCGCCTTGTGTCATTTTGGTTTTAAAAATAATTTAGACTATCACATAGATTCTGCTGTTGATGATAATAATCATAGGCAATTGGTAGCCACAATATTTATCGGTGATGAGTGTGAGAGTAGTTGCGAAATTAAACGTTTTTTTACTTTTATACAAAAACGGCACAGTGCTAAGTTGGCTTATTTACCTGATAAATTATCGGATGAGAATATGGGGATAATGCAGACATTAGTGGCTGACAAAAGTGGAATTAATTTACATTTTTTTAGCGGTGCCGATGTAATAAAAAATTTTTCTCAGATTGTGGCATTGGGAACGATTGAAGCGTTCAATAATAAAGAATTTTGTAGAGAGTTAAGCGAGTGGGTGCGCCCTAGTTGGACTAAACGGGGAGACGGCATGCCGGCTAGTACGGTTGGAATCCCTTTTATTTTATCTGGTTTGGTGCCATTCGTCATCGCGCATTTTAATACCGGAAAAATGCAAGCGCGTGATGTTGCCGTATTAGTTAAGAATACTCCCACGGTTGGTATTATAAGTGTTGACCATGAAACGCCTTTGGCGTGGATTCAGGTCGGAGAAGGTTATCAGTTGTTGTCATTGTTTTTAACCAGTATCGGTTTTGACAATGCTCCTATGGGGGCGCCGATTGAATCTGACGCCGCCAAGTACGAACTAAAGATATCCGCAGGGATAACCGGTTATCCGGCAATATTTTTTAGGATAGGCGTACAAAAAAAAGTAGTAGATTTAGCCCCGCGTTTGTCAGTGCAGTCTTGTATTACTGTTTAATTTTATGCTTTATTCTTTGAACTTTGATTTATTATCAGTGGGGGTAGCGGTAGCGGCCATTGGAATTTTTGGTTTTGTAGTTTTTTTCAATAATCGTGAAAGCTCAACTACTAGAGCATTTTTGTTTTTGTCATTAATTACCATATTTTGGGGTATAATAAATTATACGGCCTGCAATTCTTCTTTAATAATAACAGCATTATGGCTAATGAGATTAGTGATGTTTTTTGCTGTTTGGCAAGCTTTTGCTTTATTTTTATTTTTTTATATTTTCCCTAATAATCATTATACTTTGTCAAAATTACCAGTTTACATATCCACGGCCGTCACCATTTTAGTTTCGTTTTTAACTTTGACTCCTTATGTTTTTACCGGAGTAGACCATTTTATTCCAATGACCCCCCCGGTAGGTATAGTAGGACCGGCCATGCCATTTTTTGGGATTATGGCAATAGGATTAGTAATTGCTGGGTTGGTAGTATTTTTTGCCAGAACTATTAAATCTGATAAAAAATCACGGCGTCCTTTTATTATAATTTGGACGGGTGCTTTAATGACCTTTTCTCTTATTATTATTTTTAATTTTATTTTTCCATCGGTTTTTAACGATTCAAGTCGAGTACCATTGGGCGCGGTTTTTACTTTTCCTTTTATATTGTTTACTGCTTATGCCATTATAAAACATCGTTTATTAAATATCAGAATTATCGGTACTGAAGTTCTTACTTTTGCCCTTTCCTTAACAATTTTGTTGGAAGTATTATTGACCGACAGTTGGCCTTTAATTGTTTTTCGTTTTAGTTTGTTTATATTAGTAGTAATATTTGGAGTATCTTTAATTAGAAGCGCCATCAAAGAAGTACGTCAGCGTGAGGAATTACAAAAGCTTACCGAAGAGCTTCAATCCGCCAATCTACGCCTTAAAGAGCTTGATCAACAAAAGACTGACTTTTTATCCATTGCCAGCCATCAATTGCGTACACCCCTTACTATTTTTAAAGGTTTTATTGAGCTTTTACAAGATGGTGCTTATGGTAAAATTACTAAAGAAACAAATAAAGTGTTAAAAGATTTTGATACTAACAATGAGCATTTAATAAAATTAGTAGATGAATTTTTGAATGTATCACGTATTGAACAGGGGCGTACCAAATGGGAGTATGCCAATGTTGACATAGGTACGCTCATCGGGGAAGTGGTGCATGAGCTGCAGGTTAAAGCTAAAGGAAAAAATATGGAGGTAGTTTGGCACGGTCTCAGCAAGCCTTTGTCTGCCACAGTGGATAGAGAAAAGATTTACCAGGTGGTATACAATTTTGTCGACAATGCTATTAAGTATTGTGATCGTGGGAAAATAAATGTTAATTTAGCAGAAGAGAATGGCGGTTTGTCGGTTCGGGTAAAAGATCAGGGGGTTGGGTTTGGTAAGATTGATCAAGCGAATTTTTTTCAGAAATTTTATCGCGGGGATAATGTCAAGAAATCGAATGTTACCGGCACCGGTTTGGGTATTTATATGTGCAGTAAATTCATTGAAGGGCACAATGGCAAGGTTTGGGCTCTCTCTCCAGGACTTGGTAAAGGCAGTGAGTTTGGTTTTTGGATACCATTTGATGGTCAGCCTAAAGCATCAACGGGAACAGTAGTAACTGAGTAGCTTTTCGAATTTTTATATTTGTGATATAATATTTGTATATTTAATTTTATTCATTCATTTCAATTATGATGTTTCAAAAACCAAATTCCAAACAATTAGCTGATGTTGAAATATTGGCACCCATACAGTCGGTGGTTGCGTCCGAAGATAATGTAGAAACAATTGTGGGCCCATCGGTGAATGTGGAGGGTGATTTTGCATCAGAAGGTAATATTATCGTAAAAGGTTCAGTAGCCGGAAGCGTGCATACTAGTCGACACCTGGCGGTTGAGTTCGGTGCAAAAATTATGGCTAATGTTCGAGCTGGAAGCGCACAAGTGGCGGGTGAAGTGCGCGGCAACATGAAAGTTAAAGAGTCGCTGGAGCTATTATCCACTGCTCGGGTTACCGGTGATATTGAGGCTAAGACACTAGTGATTGAAGCAGGAGCTTTACTTTTTGGTAAAGTGATGATGCCGGGATTGGAAGAATCTAAACCAAAATCAACGCGTGGTGGTTTTGGTAAAAAGTCAGAAGAGATAGCCGCTGTTGTTTAAGATTTAGAATTTGTCCCGACGTTAAGTCGGGATCCCGATTTGAACATCGGGAGTTATTGGAAATTCCGGTATGTATGTTTATATTTACGACAACTTTCTTCGTAATAAAAAGTTTGAGTCAGCCATTAAAGCCATAGAAGTGAGGTTGACTGATTATGGTATTGCCGGCAAGATTTTACGTCTCAATAATTATACCGATGCTAAGCCAGTAATTGATGACGAAATTAAGCGTGGAGCTAAAACTATCGTAATAGTTGGCAATGATGAAACTTTTGGACATGTCTTATCGCGTGCTGCCACCTGCGAGTGTGTTTTTGGTTTTTTACCTATAGGTCCAAATAATACCATTGCCAATGTTTTGGGAATTTCAGTGGGGGTTGAAGCCTGTGATGTTTTATCGCGTCGGCGCAAAGAGAAATTGGATGTTGGTTGGATGAATAATCGTTATTTTATTTCTCAATTACATGTATTGCCGGCCAAAGTGGAAGTAATTTACGATGAACGTTTTAAAGCTTATGCCAATGATAAGATGGAGGTAGTGGTATGTAATTTGCAGCCGTTTTATTGGAAAAAAGACAGTAAAAGTAGGGAGCAATATGTTGTTCATCCTCAAGATAGAAAGTTGGAAGCGTTTTTGAGGCCATTGACAAAGAAGGGGTGGTTCGGGTATAAATATGAGGAACCAAGTATTTTCCCTTTTGAAGAGATGGAAATAAGTAGCAGAGAACCATTTACTGTAGAAGCCGATGGTAAGATTTCTAAAGAAATAAAAGTAAAAATTAAGCTAGCTCACGGAAAAATAGAGATGATTGTTGGCCGTAACCGAAAATTTTGAATTAAAAGTCAATGAATTATAAGGTCAAGTAAATAAAATGCAGTTGCCCAGGTGGCGAAATTGGTAGACGCACTACCTTGAGGTGGTAACGCTCGTAAGGGCATGGAGGTTCGAGTCCTCTCCTGGGCACAAATAGGTATTCTTTTAAATGTCGCTATGCAATACTTTATTGGCATTATTGCAATTTTAATTGGCGTATCGCTTATCATAAAGACAGAATGGTACGTAGCTAATTTTGGCGCGAGCGCTTGGGCTGAAGATAAATTTGGCACCACCGGCGGTACGCGCATTATGTATAAATTAATCGGTTTGGTTTTTATTTTTGTTGGATTTTTAGCCGTTACCAATATGTGGACCAGTTTTCTTATGGCCACTGTCGGTAAAATTTTTATTAGGTAATATCAGTAATTTTGTTTGTTGATAAATAAAAGTTTATGACTAATGCGGGTGTTGCTTTAATTGATCCGCGTGCGGTATTTGAAAAAATTAATCTTAGCAAAGGCATGCGGGTGGCCGATCTTGGCTGTGGTCGCACCGGTCATTTTGTTTTTTCTGCTTCGCGCATTGTTGGCGACACTGGTGTAGTTTATGCGGTTGACGTTATAAAAGATATTTTAGAAAGTTTAAAAAGTCGAGTGCGTTCCGAAGGGTTCGATAATGTCCAGCCGATTTGGTCTGATATCGAAATACTTGACAAAACCCCAATTCCTAGCAGTAGTTTGGATATTTGTTTTTTTGTTAATGTAATGTTTTTGCTTGGAGATAAGGTTTCAGCGCTCAAAGAATCAACTCGTATGCTCAAGCCGGGCGGGCTAATCACTGTTATTGATTGGGCAAAAAAACTTGGTCCTCTTGGTCCTGGCCCGGAGTTAATGACTACGCCGGAAGACATTATTAATTTGGCTAAAAAATTAGGTTTGACGTTGTTGAATAATTTTTCTTTAGGAGGTTATCATTATTGTTTAATTTTTAAAAAGTGTTGATATGAGTATATTTAACCTGTTAAAATTGGATTATTGGTTTAGTCAGCCCTATATCGCCTATGGCACTACCAAATGGCTTTGGGTGATAATTTTTTTAGTATTGATTCTAACCGGATTAATTTTTCGGATATTACAAAATATAGGCAAAGATAACGCTTACAAAGAAATTTTTCGTCGTGGTTCTAATCTAGGATTAACGATTGGACTTTTAGGAATCGTTTGGCTATTTTTTCGTCAAGAGAGAGTGCCGTTTTTAGCTTGGAGATTTTGGCTTTTATTTTTGATTATTGGCGGAATTTTTTGGAAGGTTAAGCTATTGTTTTATTATTTTAAACGTTTGCCGGCGATAAGAGCAGAAAAACAACAGCGTGAGCTGAAAAATAAGTATTTACCGAAGTAATCATGACTAGGAGGCTAAAAGATATCGGTGATTGGGGTGAGCAGCAGGCTTGTGAATTTTTGTCGCGTCAAGGATTTAAAGTAATTGAAAGAAATTTTTTCACTACTACTGGTGAGATAGATATTGTCGCCCAAAAAGGTGGCGATTTGTTTTTTATTGAAGTTAAAACTCGTTTGGATCGGGAGTTGGCTAATGATAGCGCGGTAACCAAATTTAAAAAACATAAATTTGAAAAGGCGGTAAGGGCGTATTGTTACAAACGTCACATCCTGGAAGTCGGCCTAATTATGGCCGGGTTGATTATTTTTGTGGATAAAATCAACAAGAAAGTAAATTTTCGGTTGGCGGTGTGGGCTTGACTTCGATGTTATTTAATGGTATAATTTGGTCAAATAAATTTTAATTATAAAAATATGCAAAATTTTAAAAAAGAACGCACTTATACCATGATCAAGCCTGATGGTGTAAAAAAAGGTTTGATTGGCGAAATTATTCGTCGTTTTGAACAGCGCGATCTTAAAATTGTGGCTTTGGAGATGTTTCAGCCCACCCATGATGAGATTGATAATCATTATCCCAAGGATGAAGCATGGATTCGCCGTGTCGGTCAGAAAACTTTGACCACTTATGCCAAATATGGGGTTGATGCCAAAAAAGAATTGGGCACTGAAGATGATTTGGAAATTGGTAAAATGGTGCGTATATGGTTGATAGATTATATGACTTCCGCACCGCTTGTAAAAATGGTGGTGGAAGGCGTGCATGCGGTGGATATGGTTCGAAAGATTTGCGGTGCTACCTTGCCTTACTTGGCTGATATGGGCACGATTCGCGGTGATTATAGCGCTGATTCGCCGGCTGTAGCCAACGGTGAAAAACGGGCAGTCATGAATTTAATTCACGCTAGCGAAACTGCTGCCGAAGCCGAACACGAAATTAAACATTGGTTTGGTAAAAAAACTATTTACGATTATAGCCGCTTCACCGATTAGATTATCATCTTGAGCCATGCCTACCGGCAGGCAGGCGAAGCCCCGCCTCGGTGGGGTGGAGTCGAAGGATCTGTCATTTACAAATTTAAAAACACGCCTTAATTGGTGTGTTTTAGTTTTGTCCGCGGGCGGTCTATTTGTCCCTGGAATATAAGTGGTAAACCGCATGTTTAACCCACGGGTTAAACAGATATAGGTAAACCGATAATTCTAGTTGTAGAACAGTTTGCACCGCCCGCAGCAAAACTTAATTATATTATACCACTTCGGAGGAAAAAGTTATCCACAGGGCTTCGTCCGCCGACTGGCGGACTACGCCCTGTAAACATTGAGTTATAAATTACTTGCTAGCCAGTTAATAATATCCGTATCACCAGTGTAGCACTTGGTGCCATCCCAAAGGAATGGTACACCCACAGTCGCCGTTGGTAATCCACAAATATTGGCCTTGTTAATCATTTCGGCGGCATTGGCTTGATTATACCAGATTTCTTTTTTAGTGATTTGGATTTTAGTATCTAAATTATTATTTTTGATAAATTCTTCCACTTTAATACAATGAGGACACTGTTGACCGTAATAAAGAATCGTTCCAGAGGTAGGGGCGGATGTTTTGTTGAACATAAATAAAGTGCCAACTATTACGATAGTAACAAAAGCGATAAGAATGATGAGATTTAGAGATTTTTTGGTCATATTTTATTGTCATCCCGAATTTGATTTGGGATCTTGTCTATATTATAGCATAGTTGGTTGTGTTGAGTAAAATAAAATCACCCACCAATGGTGAGTGATTTAAGAAATTATTTAAGCGGATTTTTTGGCATTGGTGCGGCGACAAGTGGAACAAGCGCGAAGGCGTTTGCCATTTATAGTCAAAAATTGTAAGTTGGGTTTTTGGCGTCGCGGAGTTTTGATATTAGAGTGAGAAACGCGGTTGGCGCGAATTGCTTTTTTACCGCAGATAGTACAAGTTCTAGACATATTTTATGATTGTAAAATTGTTAGTAAAGTAGTATAATAATACCATCATTCTTTATTTTTGTCAATACTATGTCTTTTATTAATTTGGTATTTTACTTTCTAGTAATCGTCCCCTCGGCTATTATTCACGAATATGCCCATGGTTGGATGGCCGAGCGTTTGGGTGATAAAACCGCGCGTTATGCCGGTCGTCTTACCCTTAACCCGATTAAGCATATTGATCTGTGGGGTACGATTTTGATGCCGATTGTTTTGTCGCTTTTAACTCAAGGCTCATTTATGTTTGCCTATGCCAAACCAGTGCCGTATAACCCATATAATTTAAAAAATCAGAAATGGGGACCGGCTTTGGTGGGTTTAGCGGGACCTTTGGCCAATTTTATGTTGGCTTTGGCATTTTCTATCGTAATTAGAATAATTCCAACCGCGCCCATTTCGGAATTTTTGGGCATTATCGTTTACGCTAATTTGCTTTTGATGATTTTTAATTTAGTACCATTGCCACCTTTGGATGGCTCCAAGATATTGCTCGCGGCCTTGCCCGATGCTACTGCCTATAAAGTCCAACATTTTTTTGATCGTTGGGGATTTTTTATCTTATTACTTTTTGTTTTTTATTTATTCGATTTTATCGCGCCGATTATTACTGGGTTGTTTAGGGTGCTGGTCGGATAGTGTCTCACTGTCATCCTGAGCTTGCCCCGCCATGGCGGGGCGGAGTCGAAGGATCTCTTGCGCTTGTCATCCCCGCGAAAGCGGGGATCTGCCCTAATAAGTCGGGGATTCCCTCCGCCAGCTGGCGGATCGTGGGAATGACATCGAGTGGTTACTCGTTTCGTTCAGAATGACAAACAAATTATGCTCACTGTTCTATCCGTCTCCGAATTTATCTCTCAAATCAACGACATTATCGCCGGTGAATTTGTAGTGGAAGGTGAAATATCCGGCTATAAAGTATCCCAAGGCAAATGGGTATTTTTTGATCTCAAAGATGATCGTTCGGTTTTGAATTGTTTTGCAGTGTTGTATCAAATCGGACAACCTTTGGAAGATGGCATGAAAGTACGAGTGGTGGGGTATCCGAAAATTTACGACAAATCAGGCCGATTTAGTTTGACGGTGCAGAAAGTAGAAATGGTAGGCGAGGGGTCGCTCAAAAAAGCATATTTGCTCTTAAAGAAAAAATTAGAAGAAGAGGGGTTGTTCGCGTCCGCGCGCAAAAGAAATTTGCCGGAATTACCGGCGTGCATCGGAGTGATTGCTTCGCGCGATAGCGCCGCGTTTGGGGATTTTAAACGCATTATTAATAATCGTTGGAGCGGGCTCACGATTGAATTATTTAATGTGGCGGTGCAGGGCGAACAAGCGGTGGGCGAAATTATCGCGGCGTTTGATTATTTTAATAACACCGCAGATAAGCCCGAAGTTTTGGTGCTCACGCGCGGTGGTGGGTCGCTGGAAGATTTGGGGGCGTTTAACAATGAACAAGTGGTGCGCGCGGTGTATGGCAGTAAAATTCCAGTAGTGTGCGGAGTGGGGCACGAGCGCGACGAATCACTTTGCGATTTTGCTGCTGATGTGCGCGCCTCCACCCCCAGCAATGCCGCCGAGATTGTGGCGCCGGACAAAAAAGATTTTATCAATCAGTTGGAATTTTCTATGGATAATGCTTTGGGTAATTTAGAACACACTTTGACAAAAATGCGTCACGGTATTGATCAAGGATTTTTCGCTATCATCAGTCGTTTAGAAGCGCCTTTGAATGGCTGCCGCAGATTGATTGATTCGTTTGTTGGATTAGTTGGTGATTTGGGAGCGAAGATTGAGAGACAAAGAGAATTTGTTTTGGGCGCGGAAAGATTATTTAACAATATCAACCCCAAGCGTGTTTTACAGCGTGGTTATAGCATTACGCGCGATAAATTAGGCCGAATTATTCGTTCGGCCACCCAAGTGGACGCGGGCGACAAAATCATGGTAGAATTGAGCGAAGGAAGTGTGGGGGCGGAGGTGGTTGGTAACAAACCCAAACCCGCCCAAACACGATTGTCATTCTGAGCGACCCGCCCATGGCGGGGAGTCGAAGAATCCCTTTCGCCACCATTGTTAAATTGCTAAACTGTTAAATTGTTATATTGCTATGAAAATTTTAGTTATATCCGACAGCCATGATAATGTGGCCAATTTGGAAAAAGTTTTAAAGTGGGCGAATAAAAATAATATTGAGGCGTTGATTCACGCCGGAGATTTGAGCGCGCCCGGAGTTTTAAAAAATACTTTGGCGCCAGGATTTACCAAAGATATTTATATTATCAACGGCAATGTTTCTGATCCGGAATTATTGGCCAAAATTAGTTTGGATTTTTCTAATGTTAAATATCTTGGCGGTGAGGGCGAAGCCGAAATCGATGGGAGGAAGATTTATATTACTCATTTTCCGCCACGCGCCCAAGCCATTGCCGGTGCCAGTGTGTATGATTTGGTGGTATTCGGGCATACGCACAAATCAGAAACAAGCCAATCCGGAAGTACTAAGCTGATCAATCCGGGGTCGGTGGGCGGTCTTTACAATCCTGCCACCTTCGCCACTTACGATACCCAAAATGGAGAAGTAAAGATTTTTGAAGTAAACAAAATATAATATGTCGAAAAAAATCGCTATTGATGTAGTATTATTACTTCCACCAAAAGTTTCGAATTTATCTATCAAGGTAAATAATAAAGCGCTTAAAAATGGCTGTAAAGGTGTTTTGTTAAACAAGAAGGATAATTTACCCCACATATCGTTATTTATGGGGGTAATAAATCAAAAAGATATCAATTTAATTGGTGAAAAAATTAAGATAACAGTTAAAAATTTTAGTCCAATTGTAACTGCCATTACAAAATTAAATTCAGCACCACATGCAGATGGGTTGCGAATGTATGATTTTTCTTTAAAAAATAATAAGCAATTTCAGTTGCTTCACGAAACTGTGGTTAAAGGGCTTAAAAAGTTTGTCTGTGGCAAGGCAATTTCCGGCATGTTTTATAAAGACAAAGGGGAGATATTAACAGGCGGCTGGAACTGGGTAAATAATTTTATTAAAAATGCGAGTTTTAAAAATTTTTATCCCCATATTACTTTGCGCACTTCTTGCGCTTCTTACAATAAATTTCCTGTAAGATTTACAGCTAGTAGATTAGTCATCTGCCATTTAGGTGATCATTGTACTTGCCGTAAAATTTTATGGGAAACAGAATTAAAATAATATGACCAAAGACAAGTACAACTTTTCGCAATCGTACAAAAAACTCCAAACCATTGTAGAATGGTTTGAGAAAGAGGATGTGGATTTGGAAGAAGGGATTAAAAAATTCGAGGAGGGGATTGGGCTGGTAAAAGAGATGAAGGATTATTTGGGCAAGATGGAAAATAAAATTAAAGAGTTAAAAAAAGAAGTATGACGGTGTCGATTACCTATTTCGTCCACGGCACTACCACAGACAATGAAAAAGGTTTGGCTACTGGTTGGAATCAAGGTGAATTATCCGAAACCGGCAAACAACAAGCCGTAAAACTTGGAGAGTTGACGAGCGGGGAGAATTTTGACGTAGTATTTTGTTCTGATTTAAAACGTGCGGTTGATTCAGCTAATTTGGCATTTGGAAAAAAATATAAAATTATTACCGACAAACGTTTGCGCGAATGTAATTATGGCGAGCGGTCGGGGCTATCTAGCATAAAACCTGATGAAATGAAAGCACATGTTGACCAGCCTTTTCCTGGCGGCGAGAGTTATCGTGATGTGGAAAAACGCGTGGTCGAGTTTGTAGAATTTTTAAAAAATAATTTTTCCGGCAAACATGTGGCGACTGTTGCTCACCAAGGTCCGCAATTGGCCTTGGAAGTGATATGTAATCACTTATCTTGGACAGATGCCATTACCAGCGACTGGAGGCGTGTAGGCAAGTGGCAGCCGGGTTGGAAGTATATTATTAATTAAAAAATATATGAAATTATTATTACGTTGGTTAATTTCGGCCGGTACTCTCATGATGCTGGCGTATTATATGCCCGGCATATCTGTGCATAGTTTTTATAGCGCGCTTATCGCCGCATTGGTTTTGGGTTTAATAAATGCTTTGGTACGCCCGGTCGCTTTATTATTATCTTTGCCGGTAAACATTCTTACGCTGGGTTTGTTTACATTTGTGATCAACGGTTTAATGTTTTGGTTGGCATCGAGTATTGTCAAAGGATTTTATGTGGATGGTTTTTGGACGGCTTTTTGGGGAGCTCTCGTAATGTGGATTGTTGGCTGGGTAGTGAGTGCGATGCTTAAAAAATCGTAATGTCATTCCCGCGAAAGCGGGAATCCGCGACTTAAAGGGGCAGATCCCCGCTTTCGCGGGGATGACAAATAAATATGCGTAACTATTCAAGTAACCGAGCGCAGAAAGGCAAGACGGCGTATCGCACGCCGAGTTTGTATAAGGCGAACAAAGCCATCAAAGCGGCTGATACCAAGGCGCGGATCGCGACGGTAACCAATACCATTGATAATTTTTACCTAAGATTTAAAAAGTGATTTATGCCCAGCAATTACAAAATTCTTTCCGTCGGCGGATCAATAATTATTCCCAAAACCGGTTTTGATATTGAGTTTTTAAAAAAGTTTCGCGAGCTAATTTTGGCTCGAGTGAAAAAAGGCGACAAATTTATTTTAATAATCGGCGGGGGAGCGACTTGTCGCAATTATCAAGCGGCAGCCAAGGCGGTGGCTGGGCTAAACAATGAAGAATTGGATTGGCTCGGTATCCAGACCACTTGGTTTAATGGGGGGTTTGTAAAAAGTTTGTTTGGTAAATTAGCGCATAGCGAAGTGATAAAAAATCCCACTAAAAAAATAAAGACCAGTAAGCCGATTATTATTGCCGGCGGTTGGAAGCCGGGGTGCAGTACCGACAATGATGCTGTGCTTTTGGCCAAGGCCTACAGAGCCAAAACTGTGGCCAATTTGTCCAATATAGATTTTGTATATGACAAAGACCCAAATAAATTTTACGACGCGAAGAAAATAGAAAAAATTTCGTGGGTTGAATTTAGAAAGATAGTGGGGGATAAGTGGGTAGCTGGCGCCAATGTTCCGTTTGATCCTAAGGCCGCGAAGCTCGCGCAGAAATTAAAATTAAAAGTAGTTTTTGTCAAAGGTACGGATTTGGGTGAGGTGAAAAAAATGTTGAATGACGAGGCGTGTCGTGGAACGGTGATTGGGTGATTTTGTTTTACTTTTGTAACCAAAAGTAACAAAAGTTTTGAGAGGCCTCAAAACTCGCTCGGCCTGCAGAGCCGGCCGAGCTCAAACATTTCGGCCTCCCAAACCCACCAAGGAATAAAATATAAAAAAAAGCCGGGCGACTGGTGTTGTCGCCCGGGAAAGAGCCTTAGAATTTCGGTGGCAGTCCGCACATAGTGCGGAAGAGTCCGGTGATCACCGCGAACGGCGACTGACTCTGCGCGATATACTCACCCCACTTCTTCCCGAACTTCCTGGAGAAGTTCCAAGCAAATATCGGACGCCACGCATACTTGCCGAGGCATGCGTCCTCGGCGGAAGTAATTCGACGCCATCGCTCGACGTCTTTCCATCCTGCCAGGTCTTCGAAGCTCGGCATAGGGCAGAAAATGACGGCGAAAACGGTGATAAGAAGCATCACCAGACGCTGACCGATGATATTTTGAAGCAGCTTTTTCATGGCCGCCTCCTTTCTATTCTATGAAAGTTGTTTAAAGAACGTAGTAGAACAAAATATTATACTCCCAAAATAAGAGGTTGTCAAGTATTTTGTTGTTTTTAATGCTTATTTTAGCCAAAATTAAGGTGGATAACTTTTTTAATTTAGGGTATTGACATTTCTCGGCTAATAATGTATATTAATCACATCCATAGACAGCAGGTGCCAATTGGCTTAATTTCCTGCCGAGGTACAAAGCAATCGCATCGGTCGATTTGTGCTTATTGGTCTGTGGTAATACACAGATTTTTTTATGCCAAAAAATAGACAACAAAAAGAAACTACAGTAAAAACTTTGTTAGATGGGCTCAAAGCGGGTAAATCCGCCGTGTTTGCTAATTTTCAAGGTCTCACTGTTTCACAGACCGAAGAGCTGCGTAAGAGCTGTCGCCAAGAAGGCGTAAGCGTGCTCGCCGCCAAAAAAACTTTGGTCCACCGAGTATTTGAAGAATTGGGTATCAAAGATGTTGACCCTCAGGCGTTTACTGGAGGCATTGCGACTTTTATTGGCACTGCCGATGAGGTTGCTCCGGCCAAGCTGGTAAACACTTTTGGTAAGACCCACGAAGTGGTTCAGATTTTTGGCGGACTTTTGGAAGGTAAGTATATTACCGCCGCGTCCGTAAAAAGTTTGGCCGCTTTACCAAACAAGCAACAGTTGCTTGGTCAGTTGGTTGGCACACTCAACGCTCCGGTATCCGGATTCGTCAATGTGCTCGCCGGCAATTTACGCGGGTTGGTTGGTGTACTTAATAATATCGCGAAAGCGAAAGTTTAATTAACAACTGTCATTCCGGACTTGATCCGGAATCTGCACAAGATCCCGACTTTCGTCGGGATGACAATTAAAATAATTTTATGTCCGATGAACAAAAAGTAGTAGAGGTGCCGGAAAAATTCAAGGCCCTCGTGGAACAAGTAGAAAAAATGTCTGTTCTTGACCTTTCCGAACTTGTGAAAGTTCTTGAAGACAAATTTGGTGTGTCTGCTGCCGCTCCGGCCATGATGATGGCCGCTGCTCCGGCTGCCGCTGGTGCTGCCGCCGAAGAGAAGACTGAGTTCAATGTGGAACTCACTGATGCCGGCGCGAGCAAGATTAATGTGATCAAAGCCGTGAAAGAAATTACCGGTTTGGGATTAGCCGATGCCAAAGCTTTGGTTGATGGCGCCCCGAAGGTTATTAAAGAAGCCGTGAAGAAAGATGAAGCCGAAGCTATGAAGAAGAAAATTGAAGAGGCTGGTGGTAAAGCCACATTGAAATAATATTTCATTCAAAAAACGGGGTTAAGCATGCCCCGTTTTTTGTTGTCAAAAAGGCGGTAGGGGAGTAAAATACTGGGGTATGCTTTGGCATTTTATTAAGGTATATTTTTCTACCGGGTTTGTCATGGTTCTAATTGATGTTATTTGGTTGGGTTTTTTTGTTGATAAGTATTATCATCCCAAACTAGAAAAGGTGGCACGGCAAAATACTGGCAAGTCATTTAGTCCGGTTTGGTACGCTTCGGTCTTGATTTATGTAGTTTTAACTCTCGGAATAGTATTGTTGGTTTTGCCTCGGGCGTATGGATTATCGGTTTTTGATACTTTTACTATTGGCGCGTTTTATGGTTTAATTGTTTATGGAATATATAACTTGACTAATTATTCCATATTAAAAGGCATATCTCTAAATTTAGTATTAATTGACATTATTTGGGGTTCAGTACTTTGTGGTGTCGTATCTATGGCTGCAACTTGGTTTAATAATTTTTTTGTTTAACTTATTTTGTATGACAGATAACAAATTTGAATTGGCCAAGCTTGAATACGAGTTAGTACAAAAACAAGTCGACAAATATGATGATATTTCTTCCAAAATTAAAACATGGTCAATAACATTGTGGATTGGTATTTTAGGATGGTCATTTCAATCCAAGCGTCACGAGCTATTGTTGCTGGGTATAGTGGCGATTGTGATTTTTTGGATTTTAGATACGGTAAACAAAAATTTCCGGCAAGATTATCGTGCCAGACGTGAGGACGTTGCCGCTGCCTTACGACAGTTTTCGGAAAGTAGTAGTTGGCCTAGTAGTTTTTCTACTCCGCAAAATTATACGCACAGATTTAGAGGAATCTTTAAACAGTTATTTATTTTACATTTAACATTGGTCTATTTACCTTTGGCATTATTAACTTTGTGGGCTTATTTTAGTTATTAATTATATTGGTGCGCGTTCATACCTTTGTTTTTGGATTAGTGGGAAATATTATCTATGTTGCAGGTTTTAAATTTAGTCAAAAAATTTGGTGATTTTATTGCTGTTGACGACATTTCCTTTAACGTTGCCAAGGGAACGATTTTTGCATTTCTTGGCCCTAATGGCGCAGGTAAATCTACAACTATCAAAATGCTTACCACACTTTTGCATCCGACTAGCGGTCATATGACCATCGCTGGGTTTGACCCCGTGAAAGACCCGGGCAAAGCGCGGCAGAATTTTGGCATTGTTTTTCAGGACCCAAGTGTGGACGACGAGCTTACTGCCTACGAAAACATGGAATTTCACGGTGTGCTTTATGGGGTAAAAAAAGAATTGCGTCGCGCGCGTATTGAAGAATTACTTAAAGTGGTTGAGTTATGGGATAGGCGCGACGATTTGGTAAAACATTTTTCGGGTGGGATGAAACGCCGGCTGGAAATCGCTCGTGGACTTTTGCATCACCCAAAAGTTTTATTTTTAGATGAGCCAACCATTGGTCTTGATCCGCAAACCCGTAATCATATTTGGGAACATGTTAAAGAGATTAATGAAAAAGAAGGTGTGACAGTATTTTTTACCACTCATTACATGGAGGAAGCCGATCGGGTGGCGCGCCAAGTGGCGGTAATTGATCACGGAAAAATTATTGCCACTGGTACGCCGGCTGAATTAAAGACCCAAACTCAATCTGCTAATTTAGAAGATGCCTTTATTAAGTTAACTGGCAATGCCTTGCGTGCCGAACAAGGGAACGTTTTGGATAATATGCGCATGAATCGTCGTGCCTGGACGCGAAAATAAATTTTTATGCGAGCAATATATATACTCTGGCTAAGACAATTAAAACGATATTTTAGATCCAAGTCGCGTATTATTGGTTCTTTGGGCCAGCCGCTTTTATTTTTAGTCGCTTTGGGCTTTGGATTTGGTCCGATTTATCAAAAAGCTGGAGCCGGTGACTATATGAGTTTTCTTGCCCCCGGTGTGATCGCCATGAGTGTACTTTTTTCCGCCACATTTTTTGGTATTGAATTGATTTGGGATAGGCAGTTTGGATTTTTAAAAGAAACTTTGGTAGCGCCAGTATCGCGCCTTAGCATTATGATTGGGCGAACACTGGGTGGCGCGACTGTATCGGTTTTACAGGGTATTATTGTTTTAGGCCTAACACTTTTAGTTGGTTTTCGTCCGCACAATCTTATTGAATTGCCAGTTATGCTTTTGTTTTTAATTTTTATCGCTTTAATATTTACCGCTTTGGGTACGGCGATCGCTTCGTTTTTGGAAGATATGCATGGGTTTCAATTAATCATGAATTTTCTTATCATGCCCACCTTCTTTTTGTCGGGGGCTTTGTTTCCGCTTAATGCCGCTCCCCGCGCGCTTTCGATTATTGCCCAGTTTAATCCGCTTACTTATGGTGTTGATGGCTTACGTTTGAGTCTTACTGGTATTGGACAGTTTACCATGTCTCATGATATTGTAATTTTAACAGGAGTAACTTTGGTGATTTTTGCTATAGGCAGTTACTTATTTAATAAAATTCAAGCATAGACAAGTATTAATCCAAAAAATATGTTGAATAAGATTGGTTGGGGAATATTATTGATAGCGGTTTTAGTTTTGGTGGGTGTGGCTTTTTTTCAAAAATATACCATCGTGCCTCGTTTAGTGGCGCCAAAAGAAGAGGCTTTGATTGATACGGTCCAAACAGTGGTTTCTTCTACCAGCCCGATAGCTACCCCTGTCGCCGTTCAGTTGATCTCTTTGGATATTGGCGAAGAAACTGCGTCTTATACTATCAAAGTATTTTATCCGGCCATGATTGGAGGAGAAGAAAAGATTAGAAACAGTTTTAACGCGGAGATTAAAACTTTGGCGGAAGGAATGGTAGTTAATTTTAAAGAAGCTTCTCTAGACGCCGTTTCATCTACCGACAGCAAAAATTTTCTAACCGGAGCATATGATGTCAAAGAACAGAATGATAATTTTATCAGTATATTTTTAAGCGGCGAACAATACGTTGCTGGCGCGGCTCATCCCAGCCATTCTGTGGCTGTGTTTAATTTTAATTTAAAGACTGGCCAGATTATCAAACTTAAAGATTTATTTGTTGCTGACGCTAAATATTTGGAAGTTTTGTCCAATTATTGCAAAAAAGAATTATTGGTGCGTAATGGCGAAGAGGAATTTACTAATCGAGAAAACATTCAGTCAGGTACTCTAGCCAAAGAAGATTTGTATGATGTGTTCAGTATTACTTTGAGCGGGCTTGTAGTTATTTTTCCAGAGTATCAAGTGGCGCCTTATGTGGCCGGAGCACAGATGGTGACAGTGCCGTGGTCTGATCTAAAAGAAATTATTGACGTGAACGGTCCAGTGGCGATCTATTTACCGGCAGAGAAGGTGAGCACCGCTACCAGCGCCTCTTCACCCCAGCTTATTGGTGGACAAAAAGATGAGCATGGTTGTTTAGTTGGCGCGGGTTATTCTTGGTGCCCTTCTACCAACAAGTGTCAGCGTATGTGGGAAGAGTATTGTGTCGAATACAAAGATATTTTTCGTAGTTCTACAAAAAAATAATTATATGGCAGAGAAAAAATATTGGCGGTGTTTAGTTTGCGGCGATTTGCATTATGGCGTAGAGGCACCTGAGAAATGTCCGACTTGCGGGCAACCTCGCACCCAAGCTGAAGAAATTACCAAGGAACAATTTATGACGATTTTAGGATAATTTTTATTTTAAAATAATATGGCCATACCCATGATTTTGGTGGATGATAATGATCAAGAGATTGGTCAAAAATTAAAAAGGGATCGGGTTGTTTCCGATATTTATCGAGTGTCGGCTTTGTGGATTAAAAATTCGCGGGGCGAAAGTCTTTTGGCGCGACGTGGGTTTAACAAAAGAACTGACCCAGGAGTTTGGGGGCCCGCAGTGGCTGGGACAGTGGAAATAGGCGAGACTTACGATGTAATATTGTCAAAGAGGCGCAAGAAGAATTGGGGCTCAAAAATATTTCTCCGGTTCGCATGGAAAAATACCGCGTTGCTTTGTCGCACGACAATCATTTTACCCAATGGTATGCCATGGTCATGGATCAACCGGCAGAAGATTTTAAAATAAAAAGAGACGAAGTGGAAGAAGTAAGATGGTTTGGTAAAGCGGATTTACAAGATGCGGTTAATAAAACTCCGCAGGAATTTTTACCTAATATTAAAAAGTGGGTAGAGATATTCGCATAATAATATTATTTACAAATAAAATAAAACACCGTCATAAAGACAGTGTTTTATTTTTGTGGGTCGGCCGGGGCTCGAACCCGGGACCGTCTCCTTAAAAGGGAGCTGCTCTACCAGCTGAGCTACCAACCCATCATTATTTATGATGGACTTTTAGTGCCGATATGATATACTAAAAATACTTCAAAGTCAAGAGCTATTTTGTTAATATCCTAATGTTTTTAATTATAACATAAAACTTTATGCTTTCCAAGACCTATATTAGCAAGATTAAAAAGGAGTATTTAGATTACGCCGAAAAACGGCGTGAGGTGATCAAAATGTCAGGTGACGCTTTGCATTGTGCCAAACGGGTAATTTTTACTGTTCATCGCCACGATTATGAAGGTGCCAAAGTTAAGATGGATGAAACCGAGGAGTTATTAAAAGATATTAACAAAAAATTTGCCAATCATAAAGAATTATTTGATGAAGGCGCTTATCGAGCGGCCTTGGAAGAATATGTGGAGGCCAAATTATTTTTTGAATTTGTCGCGACCATGAAAATGAGTGAAATTAAAACTGTGCCGATCGACAGTGATGTATTTTTGGCCGGGTTATGCGATGTGCCGGGAGAGTTGTATCGGTTCGCAGTCAACAGCGCCACCAACCGCAAGTTTGATGCCGTAACTGATTGCAAAAATGCGGCCGAAGAAATTATTGGCGAACTCATGGAATTTGATTTGACTTCATATTTGCGCAATAAATTTGATCAAGCCAAAGGAGCTTTGCACAAGTTGGAACAAATTCAATATGAAGTGTCTTTAAGAAAATAATTTTTTGTGTTGAAAAAATTATATCATTATCTGTTGTCGTTGTGGGCTTATCTTTACTACGGCCGTCCCAGCCGTCAGTTGATTGTTGTTGGTGTAACTGGCACTAAAGGCAAAAGCACCACTTGCCGGTTTATTGCCAGTGTTTTGGAAGCCGGTGGTTTTAAAGTCGGCCTGCTTTCTACGGTAGAATTTCAAGTTGCAGAAAAGCGTTGGCTCAACAAGCGTAAAATGACCATGCTTGGTAGGGGTGAAATTCACAAAATGTTACGTGATATGGTTCGGGCGGGATGTCAATATGCAGTGGTGGAAACTTCGTCCGAAGGAATACTGCAATACCGTCATAAATTTTTAAATTACGACATTGCTGTGTTTACTAATCTCGGCACCGAGCACAGTGAGCGTCATGGTGGATTTGAAAATTTAAAACAAGACAAGGGTAAATTATTTGCTGCGCTTTCGAAAAATCGTAAGAATATTAATGGGCAAGAAATTAAGAAAGTGATAGTGGTAAATGGTGACGACATCAATGCGCAGTATTATTTAAATTTTCCCGCCACTGAAAAAGTCATTTTTCATCAATCTGATTATGATCCGAAGTTTAAAATTAACATTGTTGGAGATTTTAATATCCCTAACGTTTTGGCCGCGATTGCAGTGGGTCGTTCGCAAAATATTTCCGAAGAAAAAATTAAGCAGGGGATAGGGGATGTAAAATTGATAGAAGGTCGGATGGAATTTATTGATGAAGGGCAACTTTTTAAAGTAGTTGTAGATTATGCGCATGAGCCGATGAGTTTGTCGGCTTTGTTTGACTCGCTTAATAATTTAAAAGCCCCCAGTTCCAAATTAATAGCCATTATTGGGTCCGATGGTGGCGGGCGTGACAAGGGTAAACGCGCTAAAATGGGTGAGATTGCCGGCAAACTATGTGATATTGTAATTATTACGGATGTTAATTGTTTTGACGAGGACCCCAAACAAATTGCGGAGATGTTAGCGGTGGGCGCGCGTCAAGCTGGTAAACAAGAGGGAAAAAATTTGTTTATCGAGGTGGATAGGCGCCAAGCTATCGCTATGGCTATAAGGCTTGCCGAATCTAATGATGTTGTGGCTATCACCGCCAAAGGGACCGAGCCGTGTATGGTTGTGGCCGGTGATAAAAAATTATCATGGGACGATCGCGAGGTGGCGCGTGCAGCCATTAAAACATTAAAATATTAAAACAACCGGCGGTGTCTATGTCATTGGCTTCCAAAATTCATTTGCGCTCGGAAGAAAGAATGGTTATTGTAATACGGCGGCACGGCCTCGTTTATGGCTGGAAGTATTTGTTGGGGTTAGGAATGTTGTTTGCTAGCGCTTTTTTTGCTTCTTGGCTGTTGGCGCAGAATTGGTGGGGGCAGATGTTATTAGTAGTCGGTTTGGTTGTCGGTTTATTAGTTATTTTTTTAGTTTGGTTTTTTAATTACACCAATGTCTTGGTGGTTACAGACGAACGGGTGGTGGATATTGTTCGACCGGGCTTATTTGAGGAATATCTTACTACTATTGGTTTTTTTGATATTAAAGATATTTTCGTTTCACGTCGGGGGGTATTGTCCACTTTATTTGGTTGTGGTCGAGTAACCATTGCTACCAAAAGCGGTGAGCTGATGATTGAAACCGATATAATTGCTCGTCCGCAATCGGTAGTTAATACTATTTTAGAAACGCGGGATGACTATCGGCAAAAAAGAAGAGTAGGTACTAATGAAGCTATTTATAAAAATTTTATTAAAATTATTCCCGAATTATCCGAAGAGGAATTGTGCGAGGTAAAAGATTTAGTGGATGTTCGTTTGTCCGGTTTTGGCGGGAGTCATTAATTGTGGTATAATATTAGCTGGTGTTTTTAAACCAACAATTAAAGAAGTATGTCTGCGCGCGCTGAAACCAATTGGAAAAAGTTTTTTAAATCCCGCTGGTTCTTTTTAGTTATGGCGGTAATGTTGTTTGTAATAAGCTTTGCTTATATCCGCGCTTATTATCGCGATTATCAGATTCAGCAAGAAATCAATCGTTTACAAGAAGAAGTTAAAAGATTGGAAGCCAAAAAGATAGAAACCGGCGAAGTGCTTAAATATGTCAAATCTTCCGATTTTATAGAAGAAAAGGCGCGTATCGAATTGAATTTGGTTAAACCGGGGGAACAGGTTGCTGTTATTGATGGGGGTAAGATATCAACAAATACCACTGGACAGGAGAATAAAAAAATGATAAAATTTGATCAATTATCCAACCCAATTAAATGGTGGATATTCTTTACTCAAAAATAGTAGTTTTATTTTTATTTATTTATTATGGATAGCCAAAATTCAGACGAGCAAAAAGTGGGGAAATCATCAAAAAATTTAAGATTATTTTTGTTTGGTTTGGGAGGAATATTACTCACGGCGATAGTAATAATAGTGGGAATTTCTTTGTATCGAGTTTATCATTTAGCGGCCACCGACGGTTTTACGGTAGGAGTTGCCAGAGTTTTGCGTTTACCGGCATTCAAGATAAATGGCCGGGGAGTTGCGTATTCCGAATTTGTGGAAGATTTAAAAGCAATTCATGTAATGCGTGATTTTGAAAAGCAATCCGGCGGAGAAGGGGCGACCCTTACCGAAGAGCAGATGACTGATCAAGTTTTGTGGCGATTAGCAAATAATGTTTTGATAAATGAAGCGGCTTTGCAAAATAACATAACTGCTGAAGAAAAAGATGTGGAAGAAATTAAAAGCCAAGTATTGCAACAGTTTGAGACTACAGCTGCCGCCGAAAAAGAGTTACAAGCGCGTTATGGTTGGACCATGGATGTCTATGAGCGTAAGGTAATTAAACCATATATATTACAAAATAAATTATCCGAGCAGTTTGAGACTAACGAAACGATGCGCATAGATATTCGCAATCAAGCGCAGGCAGTTTTGGATGCTATTAAAAATGGCGCTGATTTTGTCACCCAAGCTAAAATTTACGGCAGTGATAGCACCAAAGATTCCGGTGGTGATTTAGGTTGGTTTGGCAGAGGAGAAATGGTGCCGCAATTTGAAGAAGCGGTGTTTGCTTTAAAGAAAGGGGAGCTGGATCCGGAATTAGTAGAGACTTCGTATGGTTACCATATTATAAAGTTAGATGATACGAAAACAGAACAAGTTAAAGATGAACAAGGCAAAACCATCGAAGAACAAAAAGTGCGAGCGTCCCATATTTTGTTTAGATTTCCGGATTTAACACAATATCTTGACAAGGCGGTAACCAAAGCAGAGCTTCACCTTTATTTAAATATTCATAATCCGTTTGTTGAATTCAAAAAACAGCTGGAGACTTCCACTAATTAATAAAAATAAACGGGGCCTCGAGTAATCGAGGCCCTTTTACGCGGGTGTCGTATAATGGCTATTATGTGGCCTTCCCAAGGCTAAGACGAGGGTTCGATTCCCTTCACCCGCTCCAAGATGAAAAAACGGTCTGAAAATGACTGTTTTTTCTTTGTAATAAAGCAAAATTCACTGGTTCTGACGCGATAGATTTAATTTCTTTGTTTTCGGTAGCTTCTTTAATTGTTAAGAACGGTTTCTTTATTTCAATGTCTAATCGATTATTTTTTAGAATAAAGTGTTGCCCCAAAGCGCGTAGCAAAATAGTCTTTTGTTCAAAATCAGCTTTCTCAAACCAGTATTTTGCATAGGTAGCAAAATTAAAAGTGCGTTCGGCCAACTCCATCCATTCATCCATTCTTTCCTCCAAATTCTTTATTACGCCCTCCAAACGAGCCCTCTCTTTCATTAAGGTGTCTTTTTGAGATATAAATAGGTCGTTAGAAATCAGTTTGCGATCCATATTTTCGGGAGAAATATATAATCTCATTAAATTGTCCAGACTGCCGACACAGGATTTATAATTCTTTTGTTGGTTTTCCAATAATACATCACGGTCGTTTTGTTCAAGCTCGTGCTGTTCTCTTAATACCGAAACGCCCCAATGCAAGAATTCTGGCGGAATGGTTATCTTATCAATAAATGAACTCACCTGTTCACATAAATCTTCGTGGCGAATACATTTTTGATTACAACTAACGCCTTTTTTATTTTTTGTGCAATGATGATAAATATAATGCCTTACTTTATCATTTGTTTTGTTTTTCTTGAACTTTTCCTCGGATGTTATCATTCCGCCACATTCCCCGCATATTATAAGGCCGTTAAAAGGCAACCGTTTAATCTTAGGACGGGATTTCCCGTCCCGCCCTAAGATTTTTTGAACCCGATCAAATTCCTCTTGGGTAATCATCGGATCGTGTCGACCTTGGTATACTTCGCCGTTAAATTCAAATAATCCAAAGTAAAATGGGTTATTAAAAATTTTACAGCCCGTGCTCATACTAATTTTCATTGGCCCCTTACCTTTACGCTGAATGCTTCTAAGCCCCCATTCATCATTTGCTATCTTTATTACCTGAGGGACTGAATAGTTGCCTGTTAGCAAATAATCCCACATTTTGCGGACTATATGAAAACGATCTGGGTCACGAAAAATTTTCTTTTCACCTTTATCCCCGTATTTATCGTTGAGATATCCGAGCGGAGCGGTGTGCGGTCGCCAACCTTTTACAGCCTTAGCCACCATCCCTCTTTTAACATCTTTACTCAGGTCAATAATATATTGATTGGCCACACCGAACTCAACACCCATAATTAACACATTGTCCGCTGATAAATACTCACGGCCGACCGTCATAATGGATTTTATGACTCCGCGTTGTAACAACCATTGGATTAAGCCGCCGTCAATCGGGTTGCGTGATAACCTGTTTAGTTTCCAACAGATTATTCCGTCAGCTTTGCCCGATTGGATAATATTCATCATTTCATTGAATTCTGGACGCCCGGGCTTTTTAGCCGATTTCGATTCCTCAAAGATTTTTACAACATTGAGGCCCTTCTCATTAACCAGCTTCTTTAATTCATTTCGCTGGTCTTTGATTGATTGAATTTGTCTGTCTTCCGAGTCTGTTGACTTGCGACAGTAGATAATATATCTATTTTTATTTTCTTCTTTATTCATATTGGTTTATTTTAGATTAATTACAATAATTTTGTTTGACCATTGGGAGGTCATTTGCCCTATTTTTAGCCCCTTTTATTATATCGTGTTTAACCGTAATCGTAAGCGGCTAAAAAATGGCTACGTGTTGGCAACTTGTTGTAGTAATTCATAGTCTTTTTTAAGCATTGATTTATAGGATATGCGCAAAGCACTAACCAAGGCCTCGCCAAGTTCGATGGCCCTTTCCTCGCCGACATTCAAACCAAATTTGGTTTGAAATATTCTGCGGAATTCCTGAATTTTGTCAGAACTTATGCGCATACGGTTAATTAATTTCGACCTTTATTTTATATTTTGCTTTAATAATTAATTATTTCGTCATCGCTAAGAATGCCGACATTTTTGTTTTCGACCTTTATATCCCCAAAATCAACTGGGGAAATTCTTTCAATAATAATTTTTCTCTCCTTGTCTTTTTTGGCGTAAAATTTCAGACCGGCCTTTTCAAGATTAACAGAAATTATTTTCATCATCCGCAATAGCCGGCTCGGTGTTTGTGGCCATTGCCAATTTTTTTCAATTTTTATATTCAAATCTAATGCGACAGATTCCATTTCGGACAATAATTCTGACGGCGTATTTTCGATATAATTTGTCCGACCGTCGTTAAACATTTTCAACAACACCAATGCGAGCGGACTTTCTTTTATGACCTCATCGTTTTGTTGTTGGAGTTTTTCGGAGTAGGCATCCAAAAATTTTTGTTTTCCGATATTTAATGCTTCGGCAATGGCGCAACCCCACTCCGCCCAGTCGGCCATCCGCGGTTTTTCTGCAAGCCTTATTTGAGGTTTGATATTAATCGCTTTCACGAGAGTATCAAAACACGCCCCGAGTATTTTGGGTTTTATGGCATTAAATTGGACTGATAACTCGGATTCTGTTTTTCTTTCCGTTTCAGAGATTCTCTCTAATTCAATAAGGAGTGAGCGGTCAAGAAGGTCGGGTTTATTTGCCACTACATTGATACCGTTAACGCCGAGGGGAATTTGAATATTATAAATAAAGTCGTCGTCATCCGAATATAGAACGCGTTTACTGAATCCTTCTCCTGTGCACGCACGGCAAAATGCGTCACTTAGGTCATTTGACATTTTCGACAAATTATCAAACAGGCAAAGCCAGTGGTGGGAAGCTATTTGTGTAAATTCGCGGATATTCTCAATCGGGGGCAAGGTTTTGATTGCGGAAGGATCAACCAAACTTTTCATTATTCTGAACACCGTGCTTTTGGATGACCCTTGAAGTCCTGATAAAACAATCACAGGATGAGGGAAGCCGCAAATATAGCAGGATAGAAGATAAACCAAAAAAACAATTTGATCGTTTTCCTTTTTTAGATTAATGAATTTCAGCAATTCCTCTATATTGCCACCGCGTTCTGGGGCAACTTGCTTTTGTTGATGTCTAAATCGTTTAAAAAGTATTGGTGGATTCGATACGATTTCCCAACCGGTAGCACTAATTTTTACCGCTTGCTCACCGAGATCAAACCATAAATTATCCTCACAGTGCGCAATGCGGACATTAAGAAAAATAGGCATTTCTTTTTGGGCTTCCATTCGTAAATGGGCACAGACATTTTCAATCGTATCCTTACCTATCGTTTTGTTGTTGTTCAAATAATACTGGCTGAATATCCAATCCTTAAATTCCCTTGAATCAATGGCAATAACTTTTGTGCCGTCGCCGTTAACCGCCGCCCAAGTCGAATTTTTATCATCCACAAACACTTTTAACTTTGTTGTTGCCAAGAAATCAATTAATTCAACGGCCTTGCTTTGTCTGCTCTCATCACCGCCTAATTTATCAACGCCGAGTGGCTGCGGTGATGTTCTCTCTCGTTCGCAAATACTTTCAAAGACAGATCGGAGTTCGTCGTCAGCCAGCGGGGGAGTATTTTTTTGGTTCAATTTTTGTAATCTGAACCAGACATCATTCTCCCAAAGCTGTGGAGGAAATCGTTTTAATAATTTTCCAACTATGGAGGCGGCTTGGGTATTTCTTTGGCCTTCTTTCACCCCATTATTTAATAGGCCACCAAATTCTTTATCTATTTTTCCTTCCGAATCATTACCTTGTAGACTCAAAAGTATCTCTTTGGGCAACTCGGCAATAGGAGTGGTATCTGGTGAATTTATCCATTCGTATGTTTTTGTAGAATCGATAATTGACGGCGGTGCTACTACACATCTGCCTTCTGCGCGAATATCAATATTCCGCCATTTCCTGACATCGTTTTTTATTTTTATATTAGGATTTCTGAAATAATAATGACGCCCGTTGTTTCCGGTTTTTGCCGAAACGGTCAACGGTAAATTATCTATTCTACCGTTATCGTCGATGTCAATTACGAGTAAATCAGAAATTTGGCCGGTGATAATTATAATATTGGCTTTATTGGAATCAAACCATTGGTGCAGCTCAATATCTGTCGGTAATTTTGTTTGATACTCTTTCCACGATTTTAACAACGGCTTTTTTTCTCTATCATCACCGGGAACGACAGAAAAACCCATTGCTACATATTCTTTTGCCACTTCATATTTTGTTTTCATATTATTTTTTGATTATTTTTTATTGGTAGATAAGATTTTTTAATTCTTTGAGTGCGTAGTAAAAATTTGTTGGCTCAACACAGACTTGGCGATTGCGGTATTTTTCGATTAAGTCGTTTAGTTTGGCGTCCGCTTCCGTGTAGAATATTGCCCGACCGCCGACCTTGCGACTAATGTTGATTGACCGTCCCTGTGTATATAGGTAGGCCATTAGGGGTAAGTCAGTTGTCTCAAAGTTTTTGTTTTGTTTCTCAGTATTCATATTTGTTAATTTTTATTTTATTTAAGTCTGTAATTAGTGTAATAAAAATTAGACCAACTTATAATTAATCGCGGCTATCTCTTAAAAATTAAAAAAACGGCTTTGTTTAGCCGTTTCTTTATGAAGTTACTAACATTGGCCAAAGGTTAACCAGAGGTTTCGGTTATATATTCAACATTATAATGTTTATTTATTCTAAAACCGCTTGTTCTGCTCTCAACAATAAAATCCTCGGTGTTATCTACTTTTTCTCTAAAATTTTTATTAATTTTCTTAATAGCATTTGATGTAATAATATCTTTATTTTTTTCGCTTTTTTGTTTTTGTGTTTTTTTACCGTCCAATTCGTTATATTCTTTGATTTTTTCAATAATGTCTCTAATTCGTAGGGGTTTTGAAGAAAGAACCAGCGAGCGAACTAGTTGGAATCTATCGCCGCTTACATTATAAATTTTTGTTTCATCGTCTTTTTTATATATACCATTAATATTCGACAATACGACGTCGATTATGTCTGGGCTTACTGAGATAAATTGTTTTTTATTATCACCAGTTTCAGTTGACGAATAATAATTTTGAAAATTTTTTCCTTTACCCACCAAGACATATCTATTCCAATTACTGGGGGCAAAATCGATGACATTAATAATTTTTCTATTATGTAAACTCCGTAAAATTTTGAAGTATAATTTCAGACTAAATCCGTCAGGGCAAACATTGTTGGCGTCTAAAATAATTGAATCTTTCCGCTCGGATTCAATGTTTAGTTTTATGTGTTTGATTATATTGTTTTCAACCAAATCAATGTCTGTATTCATATTAGTTTCATTTTATATGTATTTTAAGCCATTATCGGCCCGAGGTCAACCCTTTGTATCCCCGTATGTGGGGTAATACTTTTCACCGTTTTCCATAGTGACCCCGCCGTCCGCGTTTATCATCTCCTGCATTGCTTCGTGTATTTTGTTAAATTGGTCAGGAAATCTTTTCGCAAGTTCCCCCAAATTGTTTGGATTATCCGGATTGGTCGCGTCTTCATAAGCCCTCAATTGGTCTCCCTGTCCGCCAGCCATTATCTCCTCAATTTTAATAGTGGTTTTGCTTTTGCTAAGATTCCAACCCTGAATGTCGGCAAAATTTGTTTGCATTCTCTGAAATTTTTCCAAGGCAATCATTTTTTCAAACGGACGCCAATTTTTTGCCTTATTTTTCTCCGCGATGTGCATAGCCGCTTGCTCAATTACATCTTCCATTTGAGCAATATATACTTCACGCAATCTTTCAAAGTGGTCGCGGCGTTCCCACTTGTTTGATACCCGATTTTGCCGATAATATTCGGCGATGTCCCTTTCCAATGTTCTGAGGGTAATTTGTCCCCAATGTTTTGCGGAATTTAACCTGTTAATCTCGGCCAAAATAGATCGCATAGACAGGCCCGCGACTTTAAGGGAAATTTCCATTTCCCTGCGTTCTTCCAGCAAATTCATTGGCACGGGGTTTCTACCCGCGTTGGTGGGGGGTAGCGACATTTCCGACATAAAATTACTTTATAAAATACATTTTAGGTATTGGCTAAAATTTCTTTTTTAATATGTTCGGCCAGTGCCCTCATAAAAGGCGGCATTACCGCGTTGCCGATTCTGGCCCATTGCTCTTTGTGGGTGCCGAGAAACTGAAAGTCGTCGGGAAAACCGGCCAACCGTTTCAACTCCTGAATGGTCAAATATCTGTTTTCAACCCAATGAAAAAGGCAAGCGGTTTTTGTAATGGTCGGGCACGGTTTATGCCTTGCTATTCGTTGGCAATTAAAATATTTACCGTTGTTATACTTTGCGCCGGTTTCACCCTCTCTACATTTCAACAAAACTTTTTTAATGGTAGTTATTCCGGGTATCTCTCTCGGTTCGGTAATAATTAAATTTTGTAGCGCCTCTTGAACGGTGATTATTTTGCCAGTCGGTTGAGGAAATGAGGGGATAACATTAAAATCTTTTCTGACGCCAATCCAAATTAACCTGCGGCGCGATTGTGGCACGCCGTAATTGGCGGTGTTCATCAATTGGCATTTAACATTATAATTCAGGGATTTTAGCCCGGTCATTATCTCAATAAATCGTCCGCGCATTTTACCCTTAACCATTCCCGAAACATTTTCCATTAAAAAAACTTTGGGCTGTAATCCGTCAACCAATCGCACAAATTCCTTGAATAAATTATTGCGCGGATCGTTAACCTGTCTTTTGCCGGCAGTAGAAAAACCCTGACAAGGTGGTGAGCCGTCAAAAACATCTAATTCGCCGCGTTTGATTTGGCAGAATGACAATATCTCGTCGGTGCTAACGGCGGCAATATTCTTTTGCCATACGGGCACATCGGGAAAATTGCTTTTGAATGTTTGAACCGAGTTAGATTCCCATTCAATCGCCAGTAATTCCTTAAATTCGGCCATTCGGTATCCCAATGAGCTGCCGCCGCACCCGCTGAATGTAGAAATTACCGTCGGTGCCGTCGTTGTTGTCGGTAATGTGTTCATATTAATTGAACTTGTAGCCGCACTTCGGGCAAGTGTGCTCGGTCTCAATATTTTCACTAAATTCTGGCTGCTCTAACTGCGACGGATTGGGAATATAGTCATCGGTTAAGACGGTATCGACGACACCGACATTATTTTTTTGTAATGAGCACCTGTCCAAGATATTGGCCGTTAATAATTGGCGCAAGTTATTGCCATTCTGAATAAAGTCGGTCAAAAATTCCTTGTTAAAACCCGTGCCCTCTAATTTTGCAAGTTCGCTTTCCTTTTCGGCCAATTCTCTCAATATTAGGCCCAATTTGTCAATTTCCCAGCCGCCGCTGATGTTATTTGCCGCTAAATTAGCCAATTTTTCGCGTTCTGGGGGCCATTCTACCTCACGGTATGCAAATCTATTGCCTTTGGCCTCAATGTAGCCACCGGCGAGAGATTTGGAGTCCGTGGCTTGTTCAAATAGGTCCGTTATGACGACTTCTGCGTCCGGGGCTATTTCAAGCAACCATTTGACCCTTTGATGGCCGCCGATCAAGTTGCCGGTGGCGCGGTTGAAAATTATGCCGCTTAAATCGCCCAGATCCGCTAAACTGGTTTTAAGCAAAGAAAAACTGGAATCTGAAATTTGGCGGGGATTCCAATCGGCGAGGTGTAAATCTTTTACTTTCATAGAATTGATAAATTAATAATAAATTTAGTAGTTAGTTAGACACAAATTACCTACCGAAATTTTGTTTTCAAATAATGACCATTCGATCTCGCCCCAATCCTTAATTGGTTTATTTAGATCAAGAATAACGACGGCCAATCTTTCTAAATTTTCATCCCAATTAACATATTTGGTTGGAAAGATTGATTTGCCAACGACAGTCGTCCCTTTCCAATATGTAAAATTTGTTTCAGAATTAGTATTTTCATAGAGGCGATTGCGGGGTATGTTAATTTGTAAATCGCCACCCTCCAACCCGATCCTTTGTCTGGTCATTTGGTTTGCGTAAGTATTACCGGTTTTTGTGTTTATAATTATGTGGTCATAATCTACAAAATCCGGCAAAACTTTTGTGTAATAAGACCTTATTTTGTCTCTAACGCGTTTGAGTTGGATATTAACACGGCCAAATTCATTGGCAATTTGTTTATATTCCCGTCTTGTTTGTGCTTCGTTAGGCATATTGTGATTAAATACTTAATAAAAAAAGGGTTCGGGCAAAATGTGTAGCCCGCCAAAATGATAATATTCATTTTGGATTGGACTTTACACATCTCGCCTGAACCCTTTGGGATCAAGCGTGTGTTGTTTGTTTCAACACACGAGAGTGTTTAGTTGTGATTGTATTATAATCTATGGGGCGGGTGAGTGTCAATATGTCGAAATTAATTATAAGAATTAATGATACCGTCATCGGCACCATAAAAACACATCGGTGTATAACCAGACCAACACCATTGCCACGATCTCCCAGTTCCGTAGTTAGAAGGATTAGCCGAGCTCGGATTTCCTCGCTCCGATTTTAACATATCCAAACTCATACCAATCCAAATTTCATTATTTGCCAAGCGGTCGCAGGTTGAATGTCCCCACTCTGGGTGTTTGTTGCATATACGCCCCGCCCTTGAATTATCCCATTCGGCATCCTCTCTACCGATTTTTGCTGATTCTATGTCATCTTTCTGTTTCTGATTGGTATATTCTTTGTTTGTCATTAACGCGTCGCTCTCTATCCAAGCCACTATTTTCGTGTTGTCTCTATTGGTAGTTTTTATAAGCGATTTGTTATTGACTGTATCTTCCTCATACACATCCGCTTTAACTCCCGAATCAACAAAATATTCATCGGCATATTCTTTATTTTCGTAATTAGCTAAATCAAATTCAGAATAAGTATTATCCGGTCCTATCGGATTAATGAATTTATTATTAATGATACTATAAATCACCATTTCTTTTATAGGTTGTTTGCCATTGATGTATTCGGTAGTAAATTTTATTTTAGAAGCTATATCCGCCTGTCTTTTCGCAATGGATTGCTTTTGAGATTGCTCTTGTTGCGATTGTAGAAATGTAGTTGATATTATGCCGATAAACATCATCGTGATCGTTAGCCAAACTAATATGCCAAGTGGTGATTTAAGAGAAAACCACATTTTAAAAGGATTGCTTTTTTCTTTTATTTTATTCACCACTGGTTTGGGTGGAATCTGACTTTTACAATGCTTGCAAATAATAGCGTCTGATAAGACTTCTTCGGCGCAGAATGGGCATTTTATGTTTGACATAAAAATAAATTAAAAATAAAAATGGACACCCAAGACCTGCGAACTACAAAGGTGTCCCGAGAGACGCCGTTTGTGTTTGGTCTGGGTGCCCATTCCAATACACAAACGACAAAGCGGTTAAGCTTTTTGCTTCTCTCGGTAATAATATCTTGTAGTTCGCAGGGTTATTATAGGCCAAACGGGGTAAAAAGTAAATAGGGGTAAATATAAAATGAATTTTATATTGTTAAAAATGCTAATTATAGGCAAAAATTCAATATTTTTAAATAGGATTGTCAATGTTGTTAACAGTCGGCAGTTGACATAGTTTGGGTTATCGGCTATACTGATATAAATAGTTTCATTATTTATATCAAATTCACATAACTTATGTCAGAAATAAAAGAAGAAAACAGATCAGCTCGCTTTAAGCGAGTTGCGGAACGCAGAACAAAAGCGGTTTTGCGGTCTATTCGAATTTTGGGTAATTGTTCAAATAAAAGCGCCTATCAATACTCGGACGAAGAAATAGCCAAAATTTTTAAGGCTATTGAAGATCAAATACGTTTAACCAAGGCTCGATTTCAAAAATCGAAAAATATTAAATTTACCCTATAATTTATGACAAATAATTTAGCAGGCCTGTCGCGAGCAGAAAAAATTATACTTGTGATGTATAAGATGAGTGAGGGGACAAAAAAAAATTTGAAATACGAGGACATTGTGGTCGGTGCATTTAAGATGTTTGCCGAAAATTTTCATTTGAGAGGATACTCTGAATATCCCGATTCTGGGGACTTAGTTCATAAACCACTGTATGATTTTAGAAAAAAAGGATTAATAGAAGCTAATAATAAAGTTTTTTCCTTAACCGATCGCGGAATATCCTTTGCAGAACAAGTTGAAATACAAGCAAGCGGGAAACAAGTTGGTTACAGCGGAAGGTTGTCCAGATTCACGGAAAAGGAAGTGGCGCGTATTGAGACGACGGAAGGATTCCAACTTTTCGTTGATGGCAAAACAGATAAAATTACGGACACCGATTTTTTTAACTACATTGGGGTAACTCCGCGCACATCAAAAAATGATTTCCTCGGGCGTTTTGATACGGTATGTAGTGCCGTTGAAGAATTAAATAATCAAAAAAATTTACCATTTATTCGCGAAAAAATTGATCCCTACCATAAATTTATGCTTGAAAAATTTCAAAGTATAATATCACATTATCAAACTAAATAACTTCCCTTTACTATGAAAATGAATATGAAACAAAAAAATATTACCATTATTGAAGAACCAAACGTGATAGATGACCATTTATTAGATATTATCGGCAACGAATTTAAGTTCGACCACGAAAAAGGAATTGCAGAGTGGATAAAAAATTCAAAAGACGCATATACAAGGTCCGACTTGCCGGATTCAGAACAAAACATAATATTACGCTTTGTAGACGGAAAACAAGACGACGCTGCTTTTGAATGTATTGATTTTGTTGGTATGAGTGATACGGATATTGATAAAGCATTTAAGAGATGGGGTGACCCGGAAGCTGCAAAACGTGGTTTGAAAAAGAGAGTATATGGCGGTCACGGAAATGGCGGAAAATTTTATATGCGCCAGATGTTTGAGAAATCTCATTTTGTAACCTATAAAGACGGCAAGATCAACATTTTTGGTTTTAATGAAAACCGTAAATACGGTTTCGCTGACGGTTTTAAGAATAAGAAAGCCAACCCCAAAGAAGCATTTTCTATTGCTAATATCGAAGACTTAAATTTTCCCAAGGGAGTCAAAGAACAGATTGTGGAAGGTAAGATTGGTTTTACCGTGGTTAGAGGAATCGGTCCGTCAAAAATGAAAAATAATATTAAATTTGATAAGTTGGTTGAAAAATTAAAAAATCATCCGCAGGCGCGTCGCATATTAATTCGAATTAGTGTATGGGCCAGCCACAATAATTTTTCTGACGCTACACTTCTTAAACCCGACGACATTAAACCGCTTCCAAATTTTGAAAAGCCGTATTTTGTTGAAATACCGTCGGTTATTGAGATAATTGAAAGCGGAGAGAAAAATTCGGTAGAAATGGCAAATGCAAAATATCAAGTTGGAAATTTGGTGTTAAAAACTTCCGAAGAGGCATTCGGTAAGGGCAGCCGGGTAGCCGATCTGAACAGGGTTGATATAATAGGTGAGGTAGGAGTTATAGCTTCATATCAATTTTTTGAATTGGGGGTGACCGCATTCCCGCAAGCTTCATTTATTTATGGTGAATGTGAGTGTCCGATATTGGAAGATTCTGAAATGGACGCCGTAAAGAACGATCGCTCAAAACTTGTAGAAAATAATGTGCGTGCGGTTGCTCTCTTGGGTTGGTTGAGGGAGCAAGTTGATAAATACGCAAACTCAATTGCCGCATTGGAGAAAAAAGAACAAGAGGTTCAACGAAGACAAATATCGGCTGCTTATAATGATTTTTTGAATAAATGGAAAGATAGGTTTATGTCCAAATTTATGGGAGATTTATTCAAAAGCGGCGGTGGTGCTGGCGGCGGAAATAACGATGAGGGAGGGGTTAAGAGAAAAATATTAGAATTACCCAAGGATGGTTTTGCTTTTAGTTATCCCTATGCTGAAATACAAAATAGCCTTGAAGAGAGGATCACGTTAAAAGCGTCCGTCCCTAATCCAATTCCGCTCGGAAGTATTATAAAAATAGAGGCGTCTTCAAATAATATCATCGTTAGTGAACAAAAAATTACAATAAAAGCGGAAAATATAAAAACAACGCCGTCCGGAGACACGGTTGCAGTTATAAACTTTATTGTTATTGGTAAAAAAGTTGGAGAAGAGGCGCAACTTATCGCTACCGTCGGTAAATTAAGCACCGAAATGACCGTTAAAACCATTGAAGCTACGGGGAAAGATAAAGGTAAGAACCCTAAAACTCCGCAAGTTTTGCTCTCGGGAATACACCCGGATCCATTAATGATAAATCCCGGGGAACAATCGGTTATATTGTCCGAACGTGATCCGTTAGTTTACCAACGGTATCAGGATGTGCAAGAAGGGATTTATTGGATCAATACGCAAAGTCCTTTGGCCAAGGCGATACTTGATAGATATACTGATAATTCAATAAGATGGCGGGATTATCTTTTTCAAAGATATGTTGACATTTTTGTCAAACAAATGCTGCACGAATTGCAAAAAAGAGATTCGGAAAATTTTCGAGCAGATAGGGTCGACAGCGAACTGGATGAATTAACAAGAAAAGTCCATTTTGCGGCCATTAACGACCTCAACCAATTTTTCTTTGAGGAAGACTTTACGCCGGTCGAAAAATTATGAATTTTGAAGGAAACATAATAAACATCGTCTGTGAAAATTACGGGGTTAACAAAGAGGCCGTTTTTGCACAGGACAGGCAACAAAACATTGCGGAAGTCAGGATGGTTCTTGCCTATTGTTTAAGGTTGGTTGAAAATTTATCTTTTCCGGCAATAGGAAAAATTATCGGTAATAGGGATCACACCACGATGATGCACTCTTGTAGTAGGATTGCCAAAAAAATTGAACAAGACAAAAAATTTGCCGTCAGAATCAAATTAATTATCGATAAGATTTTGGCTAATAGATATAATGAGGTAGCCAAACCAAAAGTTAATCCGATAGAAATTAATATTGGTGAAGATGAAGAAGAGTCAGAACCAGAACCAGATTTGAATTATTATGTGGTGCCTTATGAAAATGAAAAGTTAGAATTATCAGATAGAGAAAGGGGTATTTTAATACGATATCGAAACGGCGAAACTCTGAGAAAAATAGGTCAAACGGAAAAAGTCACGACACAGCGTATTAGCCAAATAATCATCAAAGCGGTTACCAAGGAAGTTAAAGCAAAAATAAGGGAGGGATTTGATATTGATATTGAAGAATCTATAAAAGGCGAAAAAATTGCTCATAATTTTAATTTATCTAAAAAAATATCTGACGAAGATGTTAGAAAACTTACCCCGGAATTTATATTAAGAGTTGGCAGCGGCACCCAAATAAAAGCCTTGGCAAAAGAAGTCGGACTGTCGGTATCAAAATTTAATAAATTCTTCCCCGAAGTGTTAGAAGAAGCCGATAATAAAAAAAGACGAGAAAAACAACGATGGACAAAATATTATATTAGTTGTAGGGGGTGCGGAACCACCAAAATACCACACGTAAAAAAAGGGTATTGTGAGCAATGCCTTGGTGTTTTTCGCGGGAAGAGAAGAGATTCGGTATTGAAGAATAAAAATAAATGCGAAGTATGTAGTATTGAACGCGGGAAAGCGATACAAAAGTATAAGAAAGATTTCTATATTACTAAGGACGGACGGGTATTGTGTCGCAATTGTTTTTTACAATTAACCGGCGATAAGCTTGCGTCAAGCAGGTGGAAATAAATCGAAATAAATTAATGATTTGCCCCTGTTTCAAGTATTTTACGCACTTTCTTAGCGACTGCCGCAGCCACATTTACGGTTACGGCATTACCCAATTGCTGATACGCTCTGGTTATAGAAACAGGCCACTTGTATTTTTCAGGAAACCCTTGTAACCGCGCACATTCCTTAACCGTCATTCTTCTAATCCCAAATTTATTTTTCTTAACCGGCCTGTCTTTTATTAAGTTCCTTTCACGGCCCATATTCCCCGCTACCAATGTATTAGAGATGCCACCAACATCCAAGATTTGACATCCAAATCCGCTGCCTTTTTTCTCGTGCCGTTTTTTGTGTTTAAGTAAACCCTTGTAGTATTTTTGTGACAGATAATAGAATTCATCAATGTCTTTTTCTAAGATGTCAGAAAGAGCAACCGGTTTACAATGGGGTTTAGGGAATTCAAAATCTATACTGTGATCCAAAAAACCAACTATATATAGCCGTTCTCTGTGCTGCGGAACGCCAAAGTTTTTCGAATCTAATACGGCTTCTTTTACGCGATACCCGGCCCACTCCAAGTTTTGTTTTAGTCGTTCATATACCTTGCCCTTGTCATAAAGGCGAAGGTGTTTAACATTTTCTAAAACAAAAGCCCGCGGTTGTTTTGCGGCCAAAATTCGGATGATATGAAAAAACGCTTTGGCGCGATCATCGTTAAGCCCTTTTCGTTTCCCTATCATTGAAAATGGCTGGCAGGGAAAGCCGCCCAATAAAATATCAAAATCTGGTATAATATCGGTATTGATATTCTTTATGTCATTTTGATCAATGTCACCAAAATTAGCCCTGTATGTCTTACAAGCGTTCGGATCCAAGTCGTTTGAGTAAACAACCTGAAATCCAGCCTTTTCAAATCCCATCCTCATACCCCCGATTCCGGCGAATAGATCAATGACTTTGAATTTGTTTTTTTTGTTATTTTTCCCCATAAAACCTGTTGAACAGTTTGATTATATCATAGATTGTAATTTTAGTATATGCGTAAATTTGGCCTTCACGATAACCTAACGGATAAAGAAAAGCGGCTTATTAGGACGCTGAGACGGCAAGTATTGTCTTGGGCTAAGTCCCAAGATGTATTTTATTATTGGCGAAAAAAGCCGACCGCATACTCAATATTAATGGCCGAGTTGCTATTACAAAGGACAAGGGCTCAACAAGCGGAAAAGCAGTTTATTATTTATATGAAAAAATATCCAACCTTTTCAAAATTACAAAAGGCAAAGAAAAGTGGTTTGTCTAAAATATTTCGACCGTTAGGTTTAGAAAAACGAGTAAATACAGTCACTACCCTCGTTAAAGTGATAAATAAAAATTATAACGGCGATATACCCAAAAAATATGAAGACTTGATGAAACTACCCGGAGTCGGTGATTATATAGCAAATGCCGTAATGATTTTTGCTCTTAATCGCCCCGGGTGGTTGGTAGATGTAAATATTATAAAGGTGTTTTCGGATTTGTTCGGGTTGAATATTAGCCGTGAGGAGGGTAAAAAATCAAAATTTATTAAAGAATGTTCTAAATATTTTACATCGCTCGGCAATCCGCGTAAATCAAATTGGAATTTATTGGATTATGCGATGAAGAATGGGGGATAATATTCGTTGGGGTTCTAACCGGTTTTTTCCAACAGGCCAAATAACCAAATAACAACATAAAAGGCCCGAAATTGATTTTCAGGCCTTTTACCCAAATAACCCCTGCGGGGTCAAACAAATATTATTAACTAAACGGTAAATTGACTTTCGGTCAGTTTCGGAATATAGTAAACCAAGCCGTTATACTGCTCGATTTCGGTTCTAACGCGCTTCACAAAGCAGCTCATTGTAAGAGACCCAATTTTGATGAGGATTTTACTAAATTTAGGTTATTTGTTTCTGCCGTAGATTTTAACTAATGCCATCTTAGCTCAGTTGGTAGAGCGGCACATTCGTAACGTGCAGGTCTCGGGTTCGATCCCCGAAGATGGCTCAAAGAAATATCGAGGGTAGTAAGCAGGAAAGGGTGGAAACAATTGTTTTCACTTACTGAGGAAAGCTCACGAAAACCCGAAGGTTTTCGTGAGGACCCCGACTTTACGTCGGGACGAGTGAGATCCCCGAAGAAGGTTCAATTTGTTCATCCACAGGAGTTCTGTTGTTAAGGGTATTTTTATGTTATAATAGAATTGTAAATCTGATACCCTAACGAATCTCGACTATATTCGTATAAATTCGTGTTATAAATTTCCTACCTATCGTCTGCCTGTTCAGTAGGCGGGGTAGGCAGGCGTGGTCCTATGATTAAATTACAAAATATTACCAAAATTTATTCGACCGGCACTATTGCTTTACGCAATCTTAACCTTCATGTGAAGCCGGGAGAGTTTATTTCTATCATCGGACAAAGCGGTAGCGGTAAAACCACTCTGGTTAAATTAATGATTGCCGAAGAACGGCCTAATAAAGGGCAGATCGAAATTGGAGAATGGGACATAACCAAGATTGGTTCCAATGAAGTTCCTTTTTTGCGGCGGCAAATCGGAGTAATATTTCAAGATTATAAACTTTTACCCAGAAAGACAGTAATGGAAAATGTGTCATTTGCTTTGGAGGTGGCCGGCGAGTCATCTGCTCATATCCAAAAAGTTGTTCCTCAAGTTTTGGAGATAGTCGGTTTACACAAAAAATCATCTCATTATCCCATGCAATTATCCGGTGGCGAACAACAGCGCGTCGCTATTGCTCGTTCTTTGGTACATCGGCCAAAAATTATTGTAGCAGATGAGCCTACTGGAAATTTGGACGCTATTAATACCGAAGAAATTATTGAAATTTTAAAAAAGATTAATGAGGTTGGCACTACAATTCTACTTTTTACCCATAACCGCGAAATTGTTAATCGTTTGCGTCGTCGAGTAATTACTTTGCACAATGGCGAATTAATTATGGATCAAGCGGAAGGGAAGTATGTTTTGTAGCTAATAGCTTTTAGGTTTCTAACAGCTATTAGCTAACAGCTATAAGCTAATACTATGTTATCACTTTGGCGTATTATAAAATTTGCTTTTCAAGACATGATTCGCAATATCGGTCTATCTTTTATGACCGTTTTTATTTTGGTGCTCATGTTGTTATCGGTGAATGTACTTTTGGTAGTAGATACTTTGACCAAAGAGGCGGTGCGCATGGTAAAAGATCAAGTTAATGTTAGTTTGTATTTTGCGCCCGATGCCGGCGATAAAGATATTGCCGCGATTAGCCAGTACATTAATGAATTTCCCGAAGTAGTGACAGTTGCGCTTTTAAGCCGAGACGAAGTATTATCTTCGTTTAAAGAGCGCCATCAAAATAATTCAGAAGTTGAACAGGCATTAGATGAGTTAGGCAACAATCCCTTTGGCCCTACGATGATTATAAAAACTAAAGAGCCGGGTGACTATAAAAAAATATTTACTGCTTTGGATGTCCCGGAGTATGCCAGTTTAATTGAAGCCAAGAGCTTTGATGGCAACGAAGATGCTATTAATCGCATTCAGAACATCACCAATCGTATTGAGCGGGTTGGTTTTGGTTTATCGGTGTTATTTGCCATTATTGCTTTTCTTATTATTTTTAATACGGTTCGCGTGGCTATTAATACTCAGCGTATCGAAATTGGCATTAAGCGCTTGGTTGGTGCCAGCAATTGGTTCATTCGCGGACCTTATTTGGTAGAGTCACTAGTATTTACCATTATTTCCGTAGGGGTTACTATTATTTTGGTATACATTGGGTTGCGCTGGCTCGATCCTTATTTAGCCGTGGTTTTTCCTGCCAGCTTCTCCTTGACAAATTTTTATAATTCGCATATTCTGTATGTGTTTGGTACTCAGATTCTGTCGGTTTTGCTTTTAACCATTTTATCTAGTGTTTTGGCAATGAGAAGACAGCTTAAGGTCTGATTAAAAATTTACTATTCAAAAACGGTCGGCTAGGCCAGCCGTTTTTTAGACTCCGGGGTCGTCCAACGGCAAGACAGTGGCCTTTGAAGCCATTTATCCTGGTTCGAATCCAGGCCCCGGAACAGCTAAAATAAAAGAAGCGGGCCCATTTGGGTCCGCTTTTGTTTATGTTTGGTCCTGCGCCTTTCTATGCGGCTACGGAACGTTGAGGAACCAACTTTGCGTATAAATAAGGTCTTTCTTCGTAAACCAACTGAAGAAGACTTCGTTTAACGCTTTTTGACCAGATATCCAACCCGACCATTTTTCGAACGGTGGAATCGGAGAATCTTTTGTCGGTGATAGTCTTTTTTGCCCGGACTAATTTTGATCCAGGATACGAATTTTCAACGTGAATCATCTTAAAATCCTTTCAGTCAAAGTTTATGATATGAAGTGAGCCATTATGGCTCTGATTTGGTAAAAGAGCTTATCAATATAGCACATTTTACCAAATTTGTCAAGGGGTGTAAAATAGTGTAAAATATACCCTATGGAAAACATTATTTTGAAATTTGAAAAGTCTGAATTTAAATTATCTCTGCGCGGCGAGGCTGATACCAGTGTAATGCGGGAGATTTTTAAATTACGTGAATATCGTAGAGCGGAAGAGGTAATCAAACAAGCCCAAGATCCGATTTTGGATGTTGGCGCTCATGCTGGCTTTTTTAGTTTATATTGTCGGGCGCTTAATCCTGTCGTTAAAATTTTAGGATTAGAGCCGGAAAAAAATAATTTAGAGTTTTTTGCTAAGCATTTAAAAAATAATAAAATTAAAGATGTAGCTATAATTGCCGGGGCTTTGGCTGGTAAAACAGGGGAGAGGGTATTAAAGATTTCTAGTGACAGCCACAATCACCGGCTAAATGATAATCGGTTGCCGGAGGTATTTTTGTCAAAAGCCGGCTATCGGGATGAAACCGAAGTGAAAGTGAGAGTGTTTTCATTGTTCGATTTGTGTCGTTTACATAAAATTAAAAAATTGTCTTTAATTAAAATGGATATTGAAGGTGGAGAATTTGAAGTGTTTGAAAGTTTGATGTCAGAAGATTATTTGCTTTTTCAAAGTATAATTTTAGAGTACCACAATAATATCGATCATTATCAAATAATAGAAAATAAATTGCGTGTTAATGGTTTTGGAGTGCAGGTATTTCCTTCCAAATTTGATAAAACTATGGGGTTTATTTTTGCTTCTAATAAAAGAGGGGCAAGTATTAGCACTTAAATAATTGCAGCTATTTTTTATATGAATAAAAAAGCCTGGGTAGTAACGGTGGATATGGGTTACGGCCATCAGCGCGCCGCTTTTCCTTTGCGCCACCTTTCGCCTTCGGGCAAGGTAATTGTTGCCAATAATTACGCTGGTATTCCCGAGCATGATCGGCGGATTTGGGAATCTTCGCGTAAGTTTTACGAATTTGTTTCTCGCTTTACCAATATTCCGTTAATTGGTCGGTATATTTTTAATACTTACGATAAATTACAAAAAATTCCGGAATTTTATCCGCGTCGCGATATTTCTAATTCCAATTTACAAGTGCGGCAAATGTATCGTCTGATAAAAAATGGCTGGGGTAAAAATTTGATTGAATATTTAAACAGCGAAGATATTCCTCTTATTACTACTTTTTTTACGGTAGCTTTTTTTGCCGAGGAACATAAATTCAAAAATGATATTTATTGTGTGCTTTGTGATGCTGATGTTTCGCGCGCTTGGGTAGGGCTTTATCCACATCATAGTCGTATTAAATATTTGGCTCCTTGCCGGCGGGTGGTGGAGCGTCTCAAACTCTATGGGGTCAAGCCGGAAAATATTTTTCTTACTGGTTTTCCTTTGCCCGAAGAAAATTTGGGATCGAATTTAGAAATTTTAAAAAATGATTTAGCCGAGCGGATTATCAATTTGGATCCGGAGCATCGTTATCGTCATAAATATGGTGAAACTGTTAAACATTTTTTGGAGAGTATTAAAATTAATGATCATCACCATCATCCTCTCACTCTTACTTTTGCAGTCGGGGGAGCCGGCGCTCAGCGTAATTTAGCTTCCAATATTTTGTATAGTTTGCGGAAAAAATTATTAAAACAGGAAATCAATCTCAATTTGATTGCCGGCGTGCGCAACGATGTCTATATTTATTTTAAGGATCAAATTGCGCGTTTAAAACTAGGAAAAGTTTTTGGTGAAAATTTAAATATTCTTTTTTCGGTAGATAAAGAGGATTATTTTTCCAAACTAAATTTTTGTTTGCGCACTACTGATATGTTTTGGACTAAACCCAGTGAGCTGGTGTTTTATAGCGCTTTAGGGCTTCCTATCGTAATGGCGCCATCGGTGGGGTCGCAGGAAGACTATAATCGGCTATGGCTCAAGACTATAGGGGCGGGAATTTCGCAAAATAACCCCCGTTATACGCATGAATGGCTGTTTGATTGGATTAACTCCGGTTGGCTCGCCGAAGCCGCTATGGCAGGCTTTTTGGATGGTAGGCAATGGGGGGTGCATAATATTGAAGAAGTGGTTTTTTGTGGCGTCAAAGAACCAGCCAAAAATCACCAACTGTTGTAAGAATTATGAACAAATTAAAATCACCACCTTATAGGTGGTGATTTTAATTTGTTCACTACTTTTGAAAAAATACGAACCGATTTTACCGAAAATTAATTGGGCGGGCGGAAGGAAGGGGTGTGGGGAGGGAATTCCGCCCGCCCACCGTGGCCCTGTTCGGACTGACGATTTCAAGTTTTTCACGAGATACCGTAGTTATTTTTTTCCTGTATTTTTGAAACTTTTGAAAAAGTCACGAAATTTGATAATTTTTGGTGCCATGTCGTGGTTAATAGAAAAAATGGCATGTGTAAATATATTTGTAAGCTCAGCACGGTTAGATATCTCATTCTTCCAATCTTCACACCATTCTTTAAATTCTTTTTTGCTTTTTTTGATCGGCCTATTCTGCGGTCTTAAATAGTGATCAAAATTAATATTATAATATAATTTATGTGTCAGAGTATTTCTTTCCTCAATAATTTTTTTGAGGTTCTTATTTGTCTCGAATTTTTTTATCGTGGATAACAACTTCGCTTGTTTAATAAAAGGATGATTAATAACATTTTTGATGTTTATATCATTTCCATTATAATTCAGTGGTAATATTTCATTCAAAAATAACAACATCTTTTCTCTAAAACAATAAGCACGAAAACAGTAGTTCTCATAATGATAAACAAAATTAACGAGAGCATCGAATACATCTGGTGGGTGAGGGACAAAGCCGTTGCGCGTGTGTATTGATTTAATATTGAAAATACAAATTTGCGCACCGTGTTGCACTTGTTTATTAGTATAAACCAGCGTGTTCATCATCCTAATCATTTCTTTTAAACACTCCTTTGCCTTTGTATTTCTCGGAAAGTATTTTTTTGGAATATCTTGAATATGTATACAGTTGCTTTTTTTGGCCATATATTCAATCTATTTGATTATAAACTTACCAGCTTTCACAAGTTTTATGCTATTATAATCGTTTACATCTTCAAATTTAAACTCCCAAATTGAATAGATATTTTCTTTGTCATCTTTATCAAAAAATAACGTGACGACCCTCTTTTTTGTATGTATTTGCCATTGTCTAAATGGATAGTATAGCTGGCGAATAATTACATTATTTGCACTAAAATTTTTTGCTTCGATTAAAACTATTTGATCTTTGCCTTCGTAACCAGCATCAACTTCGGTCTGCACACTGGACACTTTAATTAACTGCTTGCCAACATAAAATTCGAAATCCGGTGTGTACTTCCGCCCTCGAATAGTAAGTACTAAACTTGGATCATCCATAAATGTTCGTATCAAACTTGCTGCATAGGCGTAATCCAAGTGTTGCATTTCAGAATTACCAATAAAAGATGAGTCAAGATGAAAGTTCAACTTACTATCGTAGATAGTAACACCAGTTTTAATTTTTGGTATACTAACATATCCCTCACCTTTAATAATGTCGTAATAGCCATTTTTTGTTGGTAATAAAAATAAACCGTTGTCTCTAAAAATTTTAGGACGATCTTCTCTGGTGTCTTGTTTACATAGAATACGCACCTCCTTTTCTGCTGTCTCCTTAAATCTTTGACAAGATTTTTTAATTTGGCCGGCCGATAACGGAAATGGCCCCTTATTAAAATTGTGCTTGATAATATCGTAGTCCTTAAATATTTTTTCCCAAGAACGAGAGTTTGCCATATTTTTATAGTAATCCTTTTTTAATGTCATTATAACGTTTGATAGATAAATCCAAATATTTTTTTTCTAAATCAATGCCGACAAACTTTCGGCCATTCAGTACGGCCGCCAATCCGGTAGTTGATGAGCCAGTAAAAGGATCTAATACAATATCTCCTTTATCAGTACTGGCCATAATAATACGTACAAGCAAATCAATTGGTTTTTGTGTAGGATGTTTGCCGTGAATTTTTTCTTCTTTTTTGGGAGGATAAATAGCCCAAACGCTGCGCATTTGTAAATTTGGCTTTTTAATAAAATCCTCCGGCCAACTGCCGTTTTTCATGTCGTGATAATTGAACTTATGTTTTGCTTTTTTATCTTTGCGGGCCCAAATAAGCGTTTCATGGCTGGCGGTGAAAAATCGGCAACTTAAATTTGGCGAAGCATTTGGTTTAAACCACGCAATATCGTTCAAAATGTGAAATTTTTCTGCTTGTAAAGCGAATCCACATTGGTAAATTGAGTGATAGGTTCCGCTGACCCAAATAGTGCCGCTGGGTTTTAAAACTCGTTGGCACGCCCTGATCCAAGATAGTTGGAATTCAAAATCTTTTTTCAGACCATTACTCACATCCCATTCGCCTTTATTTACACTTACCATTTTTCCGGCGTGTAGTGTAAAACCGCCGTTCGACAACAAATAAGGTGGATCGGCAAAGATCATGTCCACATAATTTTCCGGCAACTTCGCTAAATAATCTATGCAGTTAGCGTGATATAATTTAAAATTTTGTCCAGAAAAATATGGCTTCATAACTTATTTAAAAAGTTTTTCGTGTATCTGCTTTACTAAAAATATGGCATAATCGATATCGTTTGCCGTTGTTATCGTGGTCATGCAATTGCGACCGTAACCGCGTTCTTCCCATGGCGTATCGACAACCTTGTTTTCAGGGTCTTTTAAGTCCTTTTTTTCGACGCGCACTAAACACAGATCCAATTTAGATTTGTATATATTAATCGCACATAGATTGTTTGTTCCGATTTTAAAAGCGACATAATTGCGATTAATTTTTATAATTATGCGACTATCTATACTCATGATTCTTTCCTTGATGTCATCGTAGATATTCGCGGAATTGTGCCAATCACTTTTGATCAAATCATCAATGGTGTATTTTTTAATTTCTTTACCAACATTTTCGATAGTTTTATTTTTAGAAACTGTTTTTATTGATTCACTTGTATCGGGCGACTTCAATTGATTGAAAAGCACCAAATCATTGCTAAATTTTTTCACCTCCCACAATTCAATTGGCAAATCTTTAAAATTTATTGCATTCTGTTGGTAAGTAGTAAAAGAATTTGCTAAAAATAAGACCCTTGATTGTGACCAGTCAACATCCTCTCTTTTTAAACTCTTCCCTGTCTTTTCATTATATTCTAATATAAAATCTGCTTTATTGTTTAACATCAAGGATAGGTAGGCATATCCCTGATCGATTACACTGAAACTCCTATCGCGTTTGAATTCTATTATTACGAATGAATTGTTTTCTTCGTCAAAAGCCAATGTATCAATGCGGAAGTTATGTAAACTAAATTCAGAGCTAATAAATTTTACATCAAATACCAGCTCCAAATTGATTTCGGTCAAATTTTGTATATCTTTTTCTAAATCTATTTGTAATTCTTTTACGGTTACTAATTTTTGATTTTCAATTTTAAAAATTGACATAAAATTATTTTATCAATTCATCAATACTTATTTCCAATCCCGCGGCGATTTTAACCACGGTTTGTATTGATGGCTTGGTAATGACATTTGATTCAATCTTTGTCAGTGTGGCATAGGGGATATCACATTTGCGAGCCAATTTATCCTGTGTTAATCCTTGTTTTAATCGCAATTTTTGGATTTTGTCCCCAATGGTCTCGCCTTGCTTTTTACTTTTTCCACTATCCATAGTATAATAGTATAGTTCGGAAAGTATATGTCGGTTCCCAACTGTGTATATTTTACCACGGTTCGCCAAACCAATCAATATCGAAAAGAAAAGTTTGCTTTTGGCCAAAACAAAGTTCGAGCCGACATTTTTACGGGTTCTTTGGCGGTTTTTTATCCGAACAGGGCCACGGTGGGCGGGCGGAATTCCCTCCCCACACCCCTTCCTTCCGCCCGCCCAATTAATTTTCGGTAAAATCGGTTCGTATTTTTTCAAAAGTAGTGAACAACGTTGGACAGGTCGGGTTTTCGGCCAAAATTCGCCAGCCCCTTTTCGCTAAAAATTCGATTTTTTTACCTTGTCGTGGACACACGACGCCAAAAGCAAACTTTTCTTTTTTAATCGTTTATCGTATGGCCAAATATATTCTCTACGCTCGCAAATCCACCGATGAGGAAGAAAGACAAGTATTGTCCATTGAAGCCCAACTGGCCGAGTTGCGCGAATTCGCCCAAAAGGAAAAACTTGAAATCGTCGCCTCGCTGTGCGAGGCAAAAACCGCCAAAGAACCCGGCCGAACCGTGTTCGGCGAAATGTTATCCCGGATTTCCGCCGGTGAAGCCGATGGTATTTTGGCTTGGCATCCCGACCGCCTTGCTCGCAATCCAATAGACGGCGGGCAAGTGGTATATATGGTGGACACGGGTAAAATAAATTCCCTCAAATTTCCGACTTTTTGGTTCGAAAACACTCCGCAGGGTAAATTTATGCTTAACATTGCTTTTGGCCAAAGTAAATATTTCATAGATAACTTAAGCGAGAATATTAAACGAGGGCTAAGGCAAAAACTGCGCAGGGGTGAATGGCCCAGTTATGCTCCCGTTGGATATTTAAATGATCCCATCAGTAGAAATATTATCGTGGATAAAACCAAAAGCAATTATGTTAAGCAATTATTTGAAATGTACGCGACCGGAGAATACACTCTTTTGCAACTAAAAGAATATTTTGAAAAAGCGGGATTGGTAAGTCAAACAGGAAAAGTGTTGAGAGTTAGTAATATCCAGTATATTCTCCAGCGTTCAATTTACTGCGGAGTGTTTAAATATGGCGGCGAAATGTACGAAGGCAAACACGAGCCAATAATCACCAAGAAACTTTTTGACGATGTGCAAGCAGTTATGCGGAACAAAGGGCGACCACACAATAAGAAAAATCATGAATATATCTTTGCCAGCAATCTGTTCAATTGTTCCTGTGGCTGTTGCATAACTGCTGAACGACAAAAGGGCCATGTGTATTACCGCTGTACCAAAAAGAAAGGGCCCTGCGATGAAAAATATATCCGCGAGGAACTGTTGACCACGGAATTGCAGGCCCTTTTGCAAAAAGTTTCTTTGTCCGATGATTGGGCCGAAAAAATGCTCGAAATGTTGGATAATGAGAAACAAACCAAGGCCCAATCATCGTCTGCCCTTGTTCAATCGTTAGAGAGCCAATTAGAGGCCGTAAAACAGAAGCTGGATAAACTGCTCGACGCCCATTTGGAGGGTACGATAGACAAAGCCATCTACCTCAAAAAGAAAGAGCAGTTTATCTCGCTGAAAGTCACCCTTGAAGAGCAAATTAAAGAAATTTTGAACAAGGGCACCAATTGGCTCGAACCGATGAGGGAATTTATTTTATCCAGTTGTAGAGCCAAAAAAATCGCCTTCAAAGGCGATCTGGCGGAAATCCGTACATTTCTCAAAAATGTCGGCTCGAACTTTGTTTTGAAAGGCAAAAAAATCGAATTTTTAGCGAAAAGGGGCTGGCGAATTTTGGCCGAAAACCCGACCTGTCCAACGTTGTTCCGAGACTAGGATTCGAACCTAGATAACGAGATTCAGAGTCTCGTGTCCTACCATTAGACGATCTCGGAGTTCTAATCTTTTATTCTCGTTGTGCTTAGTGGTATGGATTCCAGCCATTCTTTACTTACAATTCGCACCCAATTCCATTGCCATTTGTGATTTTTAAAAACTTGTGGATTGTTAATGCCATACCTATTTCCATATTGTAAATAGTAGACACCTTTTTCGCCAGCCAATCTTACTAGTTTAGGCGCCGTGAACAATACCCGTGCTGGGCCATCCGCTTTGCCGGTTTTGTGATTAAAATCGTGTAAACTGCTGGTGATAATATCATATTTGTAGCGATAGTCAATACCCGACTTGTGATTGCCCGGGTCATCGACAATAAATTCTTTCTTAATGTCATCAAATCCGGTAATAGGCATAACATGATAATACGAGCCCCCGCGTCGCCAAGGAATATTGGGATTTTTAAGATCGTAACCATAGTGGAATGAAATTACCGGGCGGTCGGATTTTAATTCATTCAAAATATCTTCTAATGTGGGATCATTTTTGATATAAGCCGAAAAGGAGGTGTAGTCGTTTATCAGTTTAGCGGTGCGGACGGCATCAGTATCGGCGTTATTGTTCCAAAGTTTTGTTTGGATACCAAACAATGGCCACATTAATTTTTTGGCTTCGGCGCGGGTGAGACGCGCTTTATGATTACCGGCATAAAATTGTTCTATCATTACAATCGCAGCTTCTTCGCAGGCGTTGTTCCATGGTTTTATCCAGCTACCATCGGGGATTTCGGAAGTGTAGGGGACTCCTAAATTAACCACTGTGGATGTAGTATTAGCCCAAGCGATAGCGGGTAAAAGTAAACAAAAGAGAGTGGTGACCAACGTTCTCATATTTAATTACTTACTACTTTGCCGCCAAAATCGGCCGCCACATTATTTATTGTTTGGTTATCAATAGTTTCGGTTTGAGGGGCATCTTCTTTCACGGTGCATGATAGCCAAATTTTCTCTCCACAAAGCTGGGTTAGGCAATCTTCAATAGTTTTCTTGTTTTTTTTATCTTCAATTTTTTCTTTATGAAAAGAGTAGGGGACGGAAATGTTTAATAGGCCATTTGCAGTGGAACTAAGCTCACAGAGTTTAAGTACAAAGGTAAGCGAATGGTTAGAGGCGTCTAATTTTTTTATGACCTCGTCCCATTTAGGTTTTATTTCTTCCAAGGGTATTTTTATTTCATGGTGCGGGTGGGTGATGGCGGAAAAAGCGGATTTAATGGAAGAGGCAATAGTTTTTTTTTCGGTTAAGCCTTCGTCTGTCATCTTGAGTGGGCGTCCCAAAGGGGTCTTTTCGGGGAAAGATTCCTTATTGTCGGATTCTTTTACTTTTTCATTATGATAATCCGAACCGTTGTTGCCGGCACCGCCCATCTCCACCGCTAAGAGTTCCAAAGGCAATTGGGGAATTGGAGCGGATTTTATTTCTTGTTTGCGGACAAGCGCTTTGTCAATGAAGCGAATAATTTTATCAGTCGGTATATTATCCGCTAATTTTTTTAGTTTTTTTATTGTTTCTTGATTGTAATCGGTATTGGTTAAATTTTGTCCGCTTTGGGTAATCATGATTGTTCTTAGCGCTTCAATTAAATTGTGCGCGAATTGATCCAAATTAGCCCCGTCATTTATAGCTGTGTTTACAATCATAATTGCTTCGGCCGGGCTATTGTTCAAAGTTTTTTCTATGTAGTTTATTACCGTAATCGAATCCACGCTCGGCAATACCAATTCAGCATCAGCGGTTTTAATTTCTTTTAAGTTTAGAGATAAAATTTGCCCAAGCAGTGATTCGGCGTCGCGTAGACAGCCGTCGCTTTTGTTGATTATTCTCTCCAATACCGCTTTTTCAACCTTAATATTTTCTTTTTGGCACACCATCTCTAGCCGCATCATCATTTGGTCGAAAGGAATTCTTTGAAAAGTAAAACGCTGGCATCGCGAAATGATGGTGGGCAAAATTTTGTGAATTTCGGTGGTGGCCAAAATAAAGATCACATGCGCCGGTGGCTCCTCAATTGTTTTTAGAAGCGCATTAAAAGAGCTGGTGGAGAGCATGTGCACTTCGTCGATAATAAAAACTTTAAATTTGGATTTGGTCGGTTTAAATTGGGCGTTTTCTACTATATTTTCGCGTACATTATCTACGCCTGTATGCGAGGCTGCGTCAATTTCAATCACGTCAATATTGCGACTTTCGGAAATTTCTTTACACGAAGAACATTCGTTGCAGGGTTCAAACTGGTCCATGGTACGATTTTGGCAGTTTATTGCTTTTGCCAAAAGGCGCGCGATGGTGGTTTTGCCCGTGCCTCTGGGACCGGAGAAAAGATAAGAGTGCGTCACTTTATCGGTGGAGATTTCGTTTTCTAAGGTTTGAATTATATGTTCTTGTCCGGTAATGTCGGCAAAAACTTGTGGACGATATTTTCTATAGAGTGTCGGCATACATTTTTGTCATTGTAAACCCCTAAAGGGGAGAAATAATTCCGGTGTATTAGGAATACAGGGTGATTGTTTGGTCACTTTATTTTTTGATAATCTTACAAGCTTGCTTCACTTAAGTCTATTTCCGCTGATTTTCCAACGGTGCCCAATTGCGAGTGTTCCATAATTTCGGCCTCTACTATTTCTTTAGGACGGCCATATTTGAGGCGTGATAATTCTTTGATTGCGGCCGCTAATTCTTTGTTGCCTTTTTGTGGCGGATAGGTCATCATATCAAATGGTTTGCAAGCAGTATTATTAATTAGAAGTTTAATGTAAGCGGTATATTGTTCCACATTAACTAAATCATGAGCGTTAAATACCGGCATAAATTCTTTTTGTAAAATTTCGGCATCTTCGGGGCCAATTCGGAAACTGACAATCGTACCGGCGTTACCAATCACAGCGTCACGGACGGTATTTTTACCTTTGTTGTCTATTAATTGCCCCATATATTGATGGGCTATAATTAAATCCAAACGATATTTGCGCGCTTCGGATAGAATTGTGGCGATAGAGTCGGTGATAAAATTTTGGAACTCATCAATATATAAATAAAAATCATGGCGCTCATCTTCGGGTAGAGACGCCCGTTCCATAGCGGCCATTTGTAGCTTTGACACGATAATCATGCCAAGCATGTTAGAGTTGATTTCACCTACGAGACCTTTGGCCAAATTTACTAAAAGGATTTTTTTCTTGTCCATTACTTCACGAAAATTAAAACCGGAACGTGATTGGCCAATAATATTACGCATCATTGAATTTTCCACAAAGCGGCCAACTTTGGAAATTAAATATCCCAGCATCTCTGATTTATGGAAATCGGATGTTTTGGCCATTTCTTTATCCCAAAAAGCCATTACCACCGGATCTTTAAGTTTCTTTTTCCAACCAGCTACGAATGTGTCATCAGTAAACATGCGAGGAATTTCGGCAATGGTACCCGGGTTTTCCAGGTCAGACATAAGAGTCAACATTACGTTGCGCATATTATGTTCGAACATCGGACCAATCATGGATGGGTCGGTAACCATTTTATAAAACATGGAAATCATTTCTTGGGTGGCAAAATCTTTTTGTTCTTCGGTATGAACTTCCAACATGTTTAAGCCCACCGGTCGGTCGGTGTCGGAAGGATTAAAATAAATTACATCATCAGCGCGTTCTTTGGGTACGTGTTGTAAAACATATTCTACAAAATCACCGTGTGGATCAACCACACAAAGACCTTCGCCGTTAATTACGTCTTGTACGGCCATATTCTGAATAAATACTGATTTACCCACACCGGATTTACCGATTGTATAAAGGTGACGACGGCGATCCGGCTTACTCATTCGTACTATTACTTCTTCTCCGCGGTATATCGAACGACCAAGCATAATACCTTCTTTGGGCATGTCTATTGGTGGCGGAGCTTTGCGTGCTCCCAGCCAATTGATGCGAGGTGTTTCAGTGTTGGGGTTTGGCATATGCCAAAAAGAAGCCATCTCTTCGGTGTTCATTACCATATATTTTCCTTCGTGGAAAGAGCGGAAGATTGACTCGCGAATCAAGTTGGCCGGTCGACTGGGAACCGAAGCGGCGAAAGAGTTGCCATAACGGTAAATATTATATTGACCGTAGGCATTGATGATATTTTGTAAGTTCATTACCGCTTTTGCTTTAGTACTGGCGGAACTTATTAGGCGAATGGTTAATTCTAGACCGCCGTGGCTTATTTTTTCTTCCATGCTTTTTACCATTTCTTCTTCCATTTGAGTAAGGCGGTAAGCTTCACCAAAGCCACCCTGATTAGAGGCGTCTTTGTGTTTGGGAAACATAATGCGTTTCCAACGATAGATTCCACGAGTAAGCCAGCCGCGTTGAGCTACATATTCAAATTTTTGTCCTTCACGGATGTCACGAATCATCCTTACTCCTTGTCGGCGCCACTTGGGCGATGCCGGACGAATTATATATTGGATGACCGCGCCTTCGTCTTCGGCAACTCTACTTAATGGATTAAGCAAAGATAGCAAGGGATCACTTTCCATTTTTTTGTAAGTTTTGAAAGGAAAAGCTGGTCGGAATTGACTGAATAGGTAGGCTCCCACAATATGGCTTTGTGGTTTAAAAATATTATAATCAATTTCTTCGGTAATTTCGGCATGTGGGTACTGGGCGTGTATTTGTTGTCCGATAAAATCTTTAAATTTATCAGGAATAGCAACATAAAAACAAATCTTACCATCGCGTACCACAATTTCAAAAGACAAGTGATCGTTGCGTCCTCTAAACCAAGAAATAATTCCGCTTTCACGTTTTAGCCCGGCTATTGCAGCAAATAAAGTATCAGCTACTGCAATTATTTCGCGGGTAAGATTAATATTGTCTTGGTTCATCATGTTGGGATTTTCGTTCTTTTTTTCTTTAGGTACCTTAATAAGCAAAATAGTGCGATGAAATGCTTTGCTAGTTCGGGTGCGGGCGCGCAAGAAGCCGCGTATCATAAATAGAACAATGATAAAAATTAACATTCCAACGGCGTAAAGAAGTACATCAAACATAACGGGATATTGTGATAACCAGTTGAAGAAAATTTTTAGCAAATTGATTAAATCAGTCATTTTTATAGTTTACAGTTTATAGTTCGTACTATAAACTGTAAATAATTTTGATAATAAAGCGATATTTATTTTTTGTTTTTTAACATCAATATTTTATCGACTTTTATTTTAGCTTCTTGTTCCAAAAAGAAACGATTGATTCCCGGCAGTAGTTTAAGCCATTCAACAATCAATTGAAAAATCTTTTTTACTTTAACATGCGTGGATTGCAGGAGTTCTTGAATTTTGGAAGCAGTTTCTTCGCCTTTAATTTTAAATTCCTGGCGGGCGATGGGCGAGAGGTTTTGGTAGACATCCAAAAGATCTTCCGACATTATTTTTTCAATTTTAACAGTAATTTCATCACGTACTTTCGGTAACGGAGGCGCGCTTTTACGAAAAATCGGCAAACGTAGTTTTGGTTTGTTTTTTTCTGTTGACTGAGAATATTTTTGTTCACCGGCAGAAGTGTCAGTTTCTATGGCTTTTTCTGTTTCCATTGTTTTTGGTGGCTGTTCAGGGGTAATGGGCGCCGGCGGTATTTGTTCTGCAGTGGGCTTTATTGTTTCAGGGAGAATGGATTTTTCTTCTAAATTATCCTTGTTCATAATGGTCATATTATAGCATAATTAAAATAGCGCCGCAAACAGGTGGAGGCGGTAGTTTGGTGGATAAGTGGAAGTATGGTATAATATGATTAGTTGAAAGTTATAAAGTTTATCAAGTCGAAAGTATTGGCGGTTCTCACTTCGACTTTATAACTTTATAATTTTATAACTTCGATATGAAAACAATTCAAGAAATTCAATCCAATGGCTTGATGTGGGTTGATGTTAGTAAACAAGGGGTAAAAGAATTAGCCGAAATCCAAAAACGTTTTGGATTTTCCGAACAAGACATTAAAGAAAGTTTGCCTCCTTATCAGCGACCAAAAATAGTCAAACATTTGGATTATTATTTTATGGTATTACATTTTCCAATTTTTGATCGCGATACCAAACGTTTAAGTTTTACCGAAGTAGACTTCTTTTTAAGTGGTAGCTGTTTGGTTACGATACACAGCAGTCAATTGCATGTTATTGAAATGTTTTTTACCGAATGCCGTAAAAATATCGAAAAACAGAATGAATATTTTCAGGGTACGGCCGTGCATATTTTGTTTGAGCTTGTTAGTCGGTTGCTGGACTCCATTTTTCCGATTCTTTTGCATGTTAATGAAGATATTAATTTTGTGGATAAAAAATTATTCTCTCAAACGCCCAGTCGCGCCATGGCCGAAGAGATTTTACGCCTCAAAACTAATGTGGTAACTTTTAGGCGTACTATGCAAGGGCACCGCACTGTGCTTGAGCGGTTAATTATGTATAGTGGGCATGATTTAGATGTCGGGTCTTTTCAAAGCTATATAAATAACTTACGCGAGTTTACTAATGAAATTTGGCACATGTTAGAAAGCCAAAAAGAAAGTATTAATGCTCTGCATGAGACCAATGAATCGCTGGTAAATTTACGTACCAATCAAGTCATGAAAACTCTCACTATTATTTCGGTGGTAACTTTTCCGCTTACTTTGTTTGTGGCCTGGACAGATGTAAAAGCCGGGGGTAATTTCTTTTCTGTTATACCTGGGGGATTTTGGCTTGTTACGGCGCTGATGATTATTGGCGGGCTTTCCATGGTGTATTCGTTCAAAAAGAAGGATTGGCTATAGAGTTTTGTTTTTAAATAAAAACAGCCTCGTATATTTTGAGGCTGTTTTTTAGTTATTTTTTTATAATATTCATTCCATCCTTTGTGTCTTTTACCACATATCCTGATTTTTCAAGTTCGTCGCGTAGTTCGTCGGATTTAGTCCAGTTTTTTTCGGCGCGGGCGGCAGCGCGTTCGGTGATTAGTTTTTTTACTTCACTTGGAATCTCAATATTGGTTTCGTTTTTATTTTTTATTTCCTGTTCTTTGATTTGTAAGCCGAGCACTTCGTCGAATTTGTACAATGTTTCTAAGGAAAAGTCACCATCCTTTAATCCTTGCCACACCCAACTTAGCGCGCCCGGCACGTCAAGATCGTTATTAATTTTTTCTAAAAATTTATTTTTAAAAAACGAACTCGGTTTTTTATTATCGGATAATTTTTTTGCTTTTTCGTAAAAATTATTAAGTCCATTTTGTGCCGCTTGAAGCGCTTCCCAAGAAAAAGTCAGTTGTTTGCGGTAATGAGTTTGTAAAAGTAGATAGCGATAGGCGAGCGGGGAGATGCCTCTGTCTTTGATGGTTTGCAAAGTGATAAAGTTTCTTTCGGATTTAGCCATTTTAGCATCGCCAGTTAGTAAAAATTCTCCATGTAACCAGTAATTTGCCAAGGGCCTGCCGTTAGCCGCTTCGCTTTGGGCTATTTCATTAGTGTGATGCACCGGAATATGATCAATGCCACCGCAGTGAATATCAAAGGGTTGTCCTAAATATTTTTCGGCCATAGCGCTGCATTCAATGTGCCAGCCCGGAAAACCGATTCCCCATGGGCTTTCCCATTCCATTTGGCGCTTGATTAACGGCGGAGAGAATTTCCACAAAGCAAAATCAGTCGGATTTTTTTTGGCGCCCATGCTGATACGCACACCCGCTCTAAGTTCTTGTTTTTTTAAATTGGCCAATTTACCGTAGTCGGTTAGTTTGGAAGTGTCAAAATAAATACCATCCAATGTCTTATAGGTGAATCCCTTTCTTTCCAATTTTTTTATTAATTTAATTTGTTCTTTAATGTGTTCGGTGGCGCGGCACCAGATATTCGGTTCCGAAATATTAAGCTCGGCAAGATCTTTGCGAAAAGCGATGGTATAGAAACTGGCAATTTCCCAAGCGCTTTTACCTGCGCGCGCCGCCTCGCGTTCCATTTTATCTTCACCCTCATCGGCATCACTCGTTAAATGTCCAACATCAGTGATGTTCATTACATGTTTGATTTTGTAACCGTTAAATTTAAAAACTCGCTTTAAAATATCTTCAAATACATAAGTGCGCAGATTGCCGATGTGCGCATAATTATAAACCGTAGGACCGCAAGTATACAAATTCACTTTGCCTTTTTTGAGCGGTTTGAAATTTTCGATTTTATGGGAGAGAGTATTAAAGAGAGTAATCATAGTTTTTAGTTTTTAGCTGTTAGGTAACGATCGGGCGCTGTCTAAAAGCTATAAGCTACAAGCTATCAGCTATTATATCTCATTTCTTTCTACTTATCAACTTATCAACAGGGGCTATGGTGGCAATTGGCAAAATTTGATATAATAGACATTAGCTATGTCGTTATTCTTTAAGCCAAAAGCCTGTCTCGGGGTAGATTTGGGGGCAGGCGGAATTAAAATGGTAGAATTAATCCAAGAAAAAAAGCGGCCGGTGCTGCGTACTTTTGGTTACACTTCCGATGTTGATAAAAATGCGGTGCAATTAGACATTTTTTTTAAGGCATTTACTTCCAATAATTTATTAGACAAAAAGAATAATGTCGATTCGGTTAATTCATCAATGACCGATTTGTATTTTAATGCCGACCAAGTTAAAGAGCGCGCCATTGTTTTGAAGGGTGTATATAAAAAATGCAAGGCGACATCCAAAGCGGCGGTAGTTAGTTTGCCGGCGTCAGCGGTTTTTCATGCTATTGTAACTATCCCCAAAACCGATAAAGATGAATTTAATTCTGTTTTGAAAGCGGAAATTACTAAGTTATTACCTATTCCTCTCTCAGAGATGATGCTTGATTATCAGATTATTTCCAAAGAAAAAGAAAGTAATAGCCAAAAAGTATTGGTTAATGCGGTGCCGCGTTCTTTGGTGGTATTTTATACGCAAATTTTTACTCGAGCAGGACTTCGCTTGGAGGCGTTAGAGCCAGAGTCCACCGCTTTGGCGCGCGCTTTGGTTGGTAGAGATACCAGCGTCACTATGATTATTGATATTGGCGCCGAGCGTACTAATTTTTTTATTGTCGATCAAGGCATTCCGATTACTCGTCACAGTGTTGAGTCGGGAGGCGGCAAAATCACTTCTACCATAAAAGAAATTTTAGGGGTTGAAGATGGTTTGGCGGAACAAATTAAATATGATTTATTTAAGTTTTTAGAAACAGATCAAGAAAAAACATTGCCAGCTAAGGATTTACTTAAAATATTATCTTCGGTTGTTGATCCAATTACAAAAGAAGTTCAATATGGTTTTGATCTATATTTGCATCAGATTGGTAACGAGAATAAACGTCCTGAAAAAATCATTTTAACTGGTGGTGGATCATTCTTGCCGTTTTTGTCGGATTATTTATCAGAGCAGTTTAAGATGAAATGTTATGTCGGTGATCCGTGGGCGCGTTTGGTTTATCAAGAAGATCTAAAGCCGGTTTTGTCCGAGATTGGACCAAGAATGACGGCGGTAATTGGATTGGCTTTGCGTAATATGGTATGATTATTATATAAATCAGTCCACTAAACTTTATTTGTATGTCGATTAATGAGAAAATGCATGTATTATTAGTAGAAGACGACGCTTTTTTGTCTCAAATTTATCAAAAGAAGTTTGAAATGGAGGGGTTCAAAATTAGTATTGCCGATAATGGAGAAAAGGGGTTGTCTGAGGCAAGAAAGAAAAAACCGAGTATTATTTTATTGGATGTTTTGTTGCCAAAAATGGATGGTTTTGTGGTTTTAGAAAATTTAAAAAATAGTTTAGAAACAAAAGATATTCCCGTAATTCTTCTTACTAATCTTGGCCAGAAAGAAGATGTGGATAAAGGTTTGGCAGTAGGGGCAGTAGATTATCTCATCAAAGCGCATTTTAAGCCATCAGAAGTAGTGGATAAAGTAAAAAAAGTTTTGAGTTTATAATATTAGAGTAGTATTTTATGGTAAATAATTTTAGAAGGGGGGTGAAATTATGAACAAGAAAGGCTTTACTTTAATAGAATTATTGGTGGTGATTGCCATTATTGGTTTGCTATCTACTTTGGCCGTCGTAGCTTTGGGTCAGGCTCGTTTAAAAGCGCGTGATTCCAAGCGTTTAGCCGACCTTAAGCAACTTCAAACCGCTCTTGAGCTTTACTATACCGATAATAATGCCTACCCAGATGGGTCGGGATTAGTTTTGGGCGAAGCAGATACCGCTCAGTGTTTGGACAGCACCGGATTTAAGGACACTTGTGCCGCCGATGCATATATGGGACAAGTACCAGAGGATCCAAATACCGCTGCTTATCATTATACTTATACCGCCGCCTCTAGTTCTTATGCTGTAGCGGCGACTCTAGAAGGCGCTACCAGCGGTTTAGACGCCGGTAGTATCACCTTATCTCCGGCTGGTATCAGAAATTAATAGCAAAATTTTAAATAGTGAAAACCACTTCACTCCGAGAATTCGGGATTGAGGTGGTTTTGTTTTTATTAATGTTATGGTATAATTCTATTATTAAAATATTCAGCATGTTAAATATCGTTTACCATTTTTATATTGTCTTGGGGTGGGGTTTTTATTTGGTTTTGTTTTTTTTAGGTACTATTTTGGGCAGTTTTTTGAATTCATGGATTTGGCGTACCCGAGAAAATATTAAGATTTTTACCACTGGTCGCAGTGTGTGTTATCATTGCCATCGTCAACTCTTGTGGTATGAAAATATCCCCTTATTTAGTTGTATTTTTTTAAAAAGGCAGTGCCACTGTTGTCATAATTTTATCCCATTACGTTATCCTTTGGTTGAATTTTTTGCCGGAGTTTTGTTGGTTTTTGTGGGCTGGCATCATATTGAGGTGTTGGGGAAATTTAATTTTTTATGGTGGTGTCGGGATATAATGTTTGTGACTTTTTTAATTATAATTTTTGTTTATGATCTTTTATATCAGGAGATTCTTCCTAGTTTAATATGGTTGGGAGTAACCTTGGGTTTTTTATTAAATTATTATATTTTAGGATATTCGGTAAATACTATGGTGGCGGGTGCATTTGTGGCTGGTGGATTTTTTGGTCTACAGTATTTGATTTCGCGCGGGCGTTGGATCGGCGGCGGTGATGTGCGTCTTGGGGTTTTGATGGGTATTTGGCTGGGATTTTATGGCACGCTTGTGGCCATTTTGTTTGCTTATTTTAGCGGGGCTCTTATGGCTATTATTTTATTACTTACTAAAAAAGCCAATTCTAAAACAGCCATACCATTTGGTACGTTCTTGGCTTTAGGAACTTTTGTTGCTATGTATTATGGCGGACAGGTAGTTAATTGGTATATTGGGTTAATAAGATAGTTTATGGAAAAAATAGAATTAAAGAACAGGATAAAAAAAATGCGAGCGCAAATTGATGATTTGCGTTATCGTTACCATGTTCTTAATGATCCCGAAGTAACTGATACCATGTATGATGGGCTAATGAACGAACTACGCCGGATAGAAGAAAAACATCCCGAATTAGTGACTTCGGATAGTCCTACCAGGCGAGTAGCCGGTATTCCTTTGGATAAATTTACCAAGGTGCGTCATCAAGTGACTCAGTGGAGTTTTGATGATGCGTTTAATAAAGAAGAAATGGAAGACTGGCAAGATAAGGTTTTAAACTTTTTAGAAAAAGAAGGAATAGGCTCAGACGTAAGGTCAGGGCGAGTCCCGCTGGAATACATGTGCGAATTAAAAATAGATGGTTTACATACGGTTTTTACTTATGAAAATGGTAGCTTGAAATTGGCGGCAACTCGTGGCGATGGAGTGGTAGGCGAAGATGTTACTAATAATGTTAGAACTATTCACAGTGTTCCTTTTCAACTGCGTCAGCCAGTCAATGTTATTGTGGAGGGAGAAATTTGGATGGGTAGCGCGACTCTAAAAGAAATAAACATTGAAAGGGCGAAGCGGAGTGAAATTCCTTTTGCTAATCCACGCAACGCTGCCGCTGGTACTATCCGTCAACTTGATCCCGGTGTTGTTGTCAAACGTAAGTTGGATACATTTATCTATGATATTTCGGCTGGTGAAATTCCAGTTACCCAAGAAAAGGAACTTCAGCGTTTGGAAGATTTGGGTTTTAAAGTAAATAAATTTCGTCGGGTTTGTAAAAGTCTAGATGAAATAGAAAAATTTTGGAAAGAATGTTATGAGCAAAGAAGTAATTTTGATTATTGGATAGATGGGATTGTGGTAAAAGTTAATCAGCGTAAATATCAAGAAGTTTTGGGTTATACTGGCAAGTCGCCGCGTTGGGCGATTGCTTATAAATTTCCGGCTGAGCAGGCCACTACGTGTATCAAAGAAGTATATGTGCAAGTGGGTCGCACCGGGGCGCTAACACCAGTGGCTCTTATGAATCCGGTCAAGTTGGCTGGAACTACCGTAACGCACGCCACGTTGCATAATTTTGACGAAATTAGTCGTTTGGGAGTGAAAGTGGGTGATATGGTGGTGGTAGAAAAGGCCGGTGATATTATTCCCAAAGTAATTAGGGTTTTGGAAAAAATGCGTACCGGTAAGGAAAAGGGTATTTTACCACCTAAAAAATGTCCAATTTGCGGTGGCGCAGTGGGTAAACGTGGCAATGGCGATGAGGTGGCCTTGTATTGTCTTAATAAAAATTGTTTTGCCCAACAGCTTGAACATATTGTTCATTTTGTCTCTCGTCGCGCTTTTGATATTGATCATTGTGGGGAGAAAATTGTGGAGCAATTGTTGAACGAGGGACTAATTAAAGATGCAGCAGATCTTTTTATTCTTACGGTGGGCGATTTGGAGCCATTAGATCGGTTTGCCGAAAAAAGCGCGCAGAATTTAATAAGCGCAATTGCGGATTCTAAAAAAGTTACTTTAGCGCGTTTTATTAATGCTTTAGGTATTCGTAATGTGGGCGAAGAAACCGCTGAGGATTTGGCCAATCATTTCGGCATTTTGGAAGAATTTATGGAAGCGCCTGCAGAAGAATTGCAAAAAATAAATGGGGTAGGGGATAAAGTGGCGATTTCAATTCGAGAGTATTTTGACGATAAAAATAACCAGAAATATATTGAGAAATTGTTATCTAATGGCGTCACAATCGAAGCCTATAAGTTGAAAGTTAAAAGTTCTAAGCTCAATGGGCAAACTTTTGTATTGACCGGTGTATTATCGTCAATGAGTCGAAACGAGGCCAAAGATAAAATTAAGATCTTAGGCGGTGACGTGTCGGAATCGGTTTCTCGCAAAACCACGGCCGTGATTGCCGGAGAAAACTCTGGAAGCAAATTTGATAAAGCACAAAAATTGGGTGTAAAAATTTTAGATGAAAAAGAATTTATAAAATTATTAGAGTAACATATGATTTTTAAGAGGGAAAATAAGGAGCCAAAACGTTGGCATTTTGTTGTGTTGATAGTAGTGATAGCGCTAGGTTTGGGGCTGAAGCTATATTCTTATCATTTTGAAACAGTTAAAGTTCGTTTGAATAATCAAGAATATAAAGTTTTGGTGGCCAGGACATTAACCCAACAATATCGCGGTTGGGGTGAGCGTAAAAATATGGGCGCTGCGCAGGGAATGTTGTTTTTCTTTAATAATCGCGATCAACATACCATGGTGATGCGTGATATGCTTTTCCCCATCGATATTGTTTGGGTAGACGGACAGATTGTGGTGGATATGGCACCCAATGTTTCAATCGAACCGGGTAAAACCGAAAATCAACTTACTCCTTATATAGGACGTGGCGTATCCACTATAGTTTTAGAGATGGCTTCTGGTACTATTGCCAATGCGGGTTTGAAAATAGGGGATGTAGTTGAGATTATTGATAATTAGCCGATTTCTTTTGTTTGGCCTTGACAATTTATGAATATTTTGATATTATAGTGCTCGTCATTGTTAAATTGCTAAATTGTTAATTATATTTATATGTTTGCAGTTATTGCTACCGGCGGAAAACAATATCTCGTTAAAACCGGCGATATTATCAAAATCGAGAAATTAGAGGTTAAAGAAGGGGAAAAGATGGCTTTTGATCAAGTCCTTCTTACTGCCAAAGATGATGGCACCGATGTAAAAATCGGAACCCCATATTTGGCTGGTGTTGCTGTAAAAGCCGAAGTACTAAAGCAAGGTAAACACGAAACTGTGCGGGTGGAAAAATTTAAAAATAAAATTCGTTATCACAAGGTTCATGGTCAGCGCCAGAGATTTACCGAAGTGAAGATTGTTGGCTAATACGAATTTTGCCAAGTTATACAAATAAAAAACCCATTTGCTATTTCGCAGATGGGTTTTTAGATTATAAATTATTTTCTATTTTTTAAAGCGCTACCCAGGGTAATTTCGTCGGCGTATTGCAGATCGGATCCCATTGGTAATCCGCGCGCCAACCGTGAAATTTTTATTTTTGTTTCTAGCTTTAAATTTTTAATTTCTTGTTCAATGTACATGGCGGTGGTTTCACCCGGCAGGTCCGGATTAAGCGCCAGGATTATTTCCGTAATGTTTTTATCGGTTTTAATGCGTTTTAGCAAATCTTTAATTTTAATATTTTTATTTTCTCCTTCGTCATCCATATCAATTAATCCGCGCAAAACATGATAGACACCACGAAAAGCGCCGGTTTTTTCGATGGAGATAATATCTTGTGGATCGGCTACCACACAAACCATATTATGGTCACGCTTGGTATCCGCGCAAATTGAGCAGGGGGATATATCAACGAAATTCCAGCACACTTCGCAACTTTTGGTGTTTTTTAAAAGTTCACTAAGCGCCGATTGTAATTCTGCGACGTTGCCGCGTCCATTTTTTAACAAACTAAAAACATAGCGTTCGGCAGTGCGTTCACCCACAGCCGGAAGCTTTTTAAAAGTATTGATGAGATTAGTGATTGATTTTGAGTATGAAGTCATAAAGCCCGGCAAAGTCTTTTTGATTTTTGGATTCTGCCTATTTTAAGCCCAATCCTTCCAATCCACCTATTTCTTGCATTTTTCCCGCCATAATGCGTTGAATTTTTTTAAGCGCGTCAGCGTGTGCTTCTTTGATGGCATTTTGTAATTTTTCTTTTTTGGTCGGATTAAGAAGTTCGTCGTTAATGGCTAATCCGGATATTTGCATATTACCATCCATAGTTAAAACCACCTGTCCACTGGCAGTTTGAATAGTAACTGATTCTTTAGACATCACATCTTGGATTTTTTTTCCTTGTTCGCGTAAGTCTTTGAATTGTTTTAATTTGTTGAATAATGACATACTTATTTATTATTGTCATCCTGAGCGTAGCGAAGGATCTCTTTCTTTTTATTAAGGGATTCTTCCCCGAAGGGTCCCCTTTGGGACGCCCACTCAGAATGGCATGGTTATTAATATTGTGGTTCTTGACTGCTAGAAGACGCAAAGGTTGATTTGGTAAAGGCAGATTTGGGTTTTAGTGTCGGAGTCGTTGGTTGCGAGGGTGGGGCAGAAAATTGTTTATCTAAATTTCGGAAACTGGTAGTAGGCTCGTTGAAAATCATTTTTACCATGCCGGTGGGACCATTTCTGTGTTTGGCAATATGGATTTCGGCCAAGAATCTTTCATCAGGGGGGATGTCTTCCAGGCGATAATTACGATCGGCGGCTTTGCGGTAGATAAATAATACCACATCAGCGTCTTGTTCGATAGACCCCGATTCACGGAGATGCGAAAGTTTGGGGATAGCCGGCTTACTTTGTTCTACTACGCGCGAAAGTTGTGATAACGCCAAAACCGGAACATTAAGCTCGCGAGCGATGCCTTTCAAACCTCTGGTAATGGCGGCCACTTCTTGAACGCGATTTTCAATATCTCCCCGGGATTCCATTAATTGTAAATAATCAATGACAATTAATCCCAAGCCATGTTCGGCTTGTAGGCGTCTGGCTTTGGTGCGAATCTGCATTATATTAATATTTGGTGAATCGTCGATAAAAATTGGCGCTTCGGAAAGTGTGCCCATCGCGTGTCCAATGCGGGGAAAATCGTCGTCTTCCGGTCTTTCCGATAATCGTCCGGTGCGCATTCGCCACAGATCCACATTGGCTTCGGAACAAAGCATTTTATCCACCAATTGTTCTTTGCTCATTTCCAAAGAAAATAATCCGACCGGGGTTTTTCTTTTTGTGCCAACATGACGCACAATATCCAAAGCTAAAGATGTCTTGCCTACACTGGGGCGCGCCGCAAGGATGATTAAATCGGATTTTTGTAAACCAGCTAAAATATTATCTAAATCGCGGAATCCGGTGGGTAAACCTCTTAATTGTCCTTTGTTGCGGTGCAGTTCATCAATGCGATCAAAAGCATCAGCCAAAACACTGCGAATGGGAGAAAAATTTTGCTTCATGTAGACTTGAGATACTCCGTATAAGTGTTTTTGCGCTTCATCTAGTATTTGTTCCACATCGCCGTCTTTTTCTTGAAAACTTAGTTTGCTTATTTCTTGAGAGGCTACCAAAAGTCGACGGCGGGTGGCTTTACGGTGTACAATTTGAGCATACTGTATCACGTTGGAGGCGGTAGGCACGGTATTGGTAAGAGTGGCCAGATAGGAACGTCCGCCAATTATTTCCAAAATGTTTTTTTCTGTCAGTCGGTTGCTTAGTGTTAATAAGTCGACGGGTTCATTTTTGGTGTATAACTCGGCGATGGTTTCAAAAATGCGACGATGGGAATCTTTGTAAAAATCCTCCGGCTCTACTATGTCGGCTATTTTTAGCATCGCATCCTTATCAATTAAAACGCTGCCCAAAAGTGACATTTCAGCTTCAATATTTTGTGGCGGTATTTTTTCAATATCGGTAATATCCATATATTTATTAATTACCCCCATTTATTTAACAATATAACAATATAACAATTTAATAATATTCGCAAGGCGGGATGGGGGAGTGGGTGGGGATGGGATGTGGATAGCTTTGGTATAGTGCTTGAGGGCTTGAAAAATATAACTAAAGATGTTATTATTATCTTTATCGGGCTATAGCGAAGTTGGTATCGCGCATGCATGGGGTGCATGAGATCGTGGGTTCAAGTCCCACTAGCCCGACAAGTTATGTGGTTTTCTCTAATTAAAAAATTAGCGATACTTATTGGGGCTTGTTTTTTAATATTTTTAAACATTTTAGTTTGGCATAATATTTGGCTGGGAATAGTTTTGTTTTTTGGGTATTTATTTTTATTGAGTTCTTCTGCCAAAAACTTGCTAATTAAATTCTTTAGTCTGAGCGACAATGGTGGCACTCGAGTTTTGGGTGCTTTTTTAGTATTTATTTTTTTAAGTTGGCTTTCGGGCATTGCGGTTGTTTTTTACAAACTTACGCCCGTTACGATTGTCTTAGATTTTTTGGTTATCGGCTCGGTATTTATTTTTTGGGAGCTGTGGTCTAAGTATGCCAAAAACATGACCACTGCTGTTCCAGCCGAAATTAAGGATTCACCGTTCAAATTACCAAACGTATTTTGGGGCGTGCTGGTATTTTTAATTTTTGTCGGTTACGGTTTTTATCTACTGTACCATTCGCAAAGCGGAACGTCCCTAATATCACCATGGCAAACAATTAATCCAAATTACCTTTGGACATTTTTGGGAGCGACTTTTTTATTAGGACTGCTGATTTTTTCGCGTTTGTCCGCAAAGACTCTTCTGATATTTTTAACAGTTTACATATTTTTGTTATCCAGTTATTTACCGTTAACTCACCAATTATTTTACGGAGCCGATCAATGGCGCCATCTAGCAACAGAGTCACGAATAATGTCAGGGTTGCCTCTTAATGCTGTGTCCCCAGTCGGCGTTCAGCCACTTTTTCTCACCACCGCGCCGGGTAATATTTTTTATAGTAATTTTTGGGGAATCAATATTGTACTCGCTCAAGTTTTAAATGTAGGTTTGATTTCATTGGTTAAATGGCTGTTGCCGGTGCTTTGGGCTGTTGTATTTCCGATTTTGATTTATCAAATTGGATTAGCAATAAATTTTAATAAAAAAGAGTCGTTGTTTTTGGTATGGCTCATGGCGCTGCCGTTCGCTTTGCAGTATGCCGGCGCGCTTTCTATTCCCAATCATTTTGGATTATTAGTTTGGTTGCTGTTAGTTTTGTTTACCCTCAAGACAACGACTAGTTTTCGTTGGGAACAAGTTATTATTTTAGCTGTGTTGGGGTTGTTGTCGGTATTTGGGTATGGGTTGTATTTGTTATTGTTTTGGCTGAGCGCTTTGGCTCTTGTTATCCTGAGGCAGAGCCGAAGGATCCCTTCGATGTGGTCGTTTCCCGCCATAGGCGGGTCCGCCTTTGGCGGAAAGGGATTCTTCCCCGAAGGGGTCCCTTTGGGACGCCTACTCAGAATGACAATTGTCACGTTGTTGCTCGCTGTTTCTATCCCCGCCGTAGAATTAATTGTTAAATACAGCTCGTGGCCCAAGCAGGTGGATTGGTTCGCACAGGTTAAGCAATTATGCGGTAATTTCACCGGTTGGTATCTGGCGACTGGACCACGTTCGCATGACATTCTTACCGGTAATATATTTTTCAATCAGGTACCACTTAGTGCGTTTGTGCCCAATTTTTTGACTCAGTATCCGATGTGGATTTTTATATTTATGATTTTTGTTTGGGTGATAATTTTGGTTGGCATAATATCATCTTTTCGTTCAAATCAAGTCGTTAAAAATTGGTTAGGCGTTATGTTTGCCGGGCTTTTAGGTAGCTATATCATTGGGCGATATATTTTAGTGGGGCAGAGTATTATTAGCCGTCGCTTGGATGGCGTGCTGGCAATTTTGGGAGTAATTATGCTAGTGTTGGGCATTAAATGGTTAGTTGGTTGGTGTAATCAAAAAAAACTTTCAAAAAGAATCGGTAGAGCATTACTGCCGATATTCATTTTTATTATTTCTTTGGCCATTACTGCTTCCTATTCACTTGGACCCGATATTCGTGCTATGAGTACGGATGAATATAATGTCATTAAATATGTATTTGCAGACCAGGGAAAATGTGTAATTGCCGACACTTATCCACTTTTGGCTTTAGAATATTTATCACAAAAACAAATAACCGGTGGTGGATTTCCTATGGGTCAGGATTTTTCTCAACCCGATCGGGTGGCTTTATTTAATGAAATGAAAAATAATCCTAATTATTTGGTGTGGTCTAAAGCCCGGGCAATTGTCAATTCTAATGAATGTTATTTTATTTTTAATACCAAGGATATTCATTATAATGATTATACTTATCAGGAGGGGGAGAAATGGAAAATGTTTGGTGGTATGGTCGTTTGGTCTCATAATTTGTAATTTTTAGTTATTAACTTTAAGTTAACTATTATGTCTTGTATTTTTTGTAAAATTATCGCCGAAGAAGTTCCGTGTTACAAGGTTTTTGAAAATGAAAATATTTTGGCATTTTTGGATGTTCACCCATGTGCTCAAGGACACACTGTAGTTATTCCCAAAAAACATATTGTTAATGCGGAAGAAATTAGCGTAGACGATTGGAATAGTCTATGTGTCGGACTTAAGCAAACTATCGATAAGATTCAATTAGTTGTTAAAGCGCCGGGCATGAATGTTGGTTTTAATAATAATTCGGTGGCTGGTCAAGTCGTGCCGCATCTGCATTGGCATATCATTCCGCGTTTTGATGGCGATGGAGGAGGGAGTATGCATTCAATTGTACACGCACCTGATCAAATTGATGTAGAAAATATTGCTAAGTTGTTTTTATAATCAAATATTCAGATATTAGAATTTTTTAAATTATGTCTTTTAAAACATTATCATCCGAAGTCATCCATCAAAATCCTTGGAGCGTCTATAAACACGACACCTATGAGTTGACAGATGGATCAGCGGGTGATTATTATTATTTGGAAACGCCCGGCAACGCTATGGTGGTGCCGGTTCTTGATGATGGGCGCCTACTTTTGGTTGTTCAGCATCGTTATTTATATAGTAAACAAAGTGTAGAATTTCCTTGCGGTGGGATGAAGATAGAAGAATCGCCGCAGATTACTGCTGAGCGTGAGCTTTTAGAAGAAACTGGTTATCGATCCCATAATTTAATTAAGGCGGGTGTTTTTCAAGATTCCAATGGCCTTCTTAAAGACGGATCCCATTTATTCATTGGCAATGAATTAGAGAAAATTAGCGACCCCTTAAATAATAGTCATGAAAACGTAGAAGTAATAATTAGACGCCCCGATGAGTTTGAAGCCATGATTAAAAGCGGAGAAATATGGGACGGTCAGACATTGGCTGCTTGGGCGATGGTAAGAGAATATGTAAATAAGATAGTCAGTCACTAGTTATTTTTTAATATTTTAGCAGGGGATTAGGTATTTGCCTAACCCCCTGTAATGGGTCAAGACATCTGACACACTGGAGTTAAAAATAAATTGAGTATTTGGAGTGGTGTTTTCCCTTTAAGCCCCCAGTGCGGTCGTTCGCTGTTGTACATAGTCATATAGCTGGCGA